>Ga0307989_1000528_pt1 | contig 24706 bp, 28 predicted proteins | sample EllFjometagen185_FD_203164 | JGI IMG/M metagenome (GOLD analysis project Ga0307989, IMG submission 203164) | Marine microbial communities from Ellis Fjord, Antarctic Ocean - #185 | ecosystem: Environmental > Aquatic > Marine > Unclassified | place: Southern Ocean | collected 2014-10-08 | reverse complement strand
ATAAAAAGCCTCGCTTAATTTAACGTTCCATTCGTATAATTCTAAAGCTTTTTTAATATTCTTATCTTCATCAAGATAAGGTGTGAGTTTTTCTAAAGATATAAATTTTATTAAGTCTTCTGACATCTGTTTTTGTTTTTATTGTTTTTTAAACCGTACTACAAATCTACTAAAAAGATTATAACGGACAAGCAATTTAGTAAGAAATAACATTTTTATATAATAAAAACCTAAAAAATCCTGCTTTCATTATATTTTTAGTACATATCTTTGATAATGAAGCAAAAAATTCCGCACAATCTAAAATAAAATATACTTATCAACCGAAATCTATTTTTTAAAACCAAAATTACGGTTATTTTCCTAAATGAATAGTTTTTACACTATTTACCCCAAAATATCTGGGCTATTTATTCATATGATTTCTTAGCCTAGAATTCTTAAGAATTAAAATCAATGTTTTAGCGGGTTCAGAGGTGTGAAAAAATGATAGTGATTTTTTAGCCCAGTTTTTGGGATTCTTGAACATTTTTTTAAAAACTTTTAAAGTTTATTTTTATTTAAATATATGATTTAATCATGAAATGAAAAAAAATTATTAATAAATAACTTTTGAGGTTAAATATGGAAACATTAGCGGATGCATGTAGATTTAATTCACAAGGAATAGAGTTCTACAATCAAGGCAAATTAGAAGAAGCACTTGGATTTTTTCAAAGAGATTTATCTATAACAGAAAGACTAGCACCAGACAGTCTTGGTCTTGCTATGTCATTAAACAATATAGGATTAGTTTATAACTCTCAAAACAAATCAGAAGAAGCACTTGGATTTCATAAAAGAGCTTTAGCTATACGAGAAATAAAAGCACCAGATAGTTTGAGTGTTGCCGCTTCATATAGCAATATAGGAGCCGTTTGTTACAAACAAGACAAATTAGAAGAAGCACTTGGATTTCATAAAAGAGCTTTAGCTATACGAGAAATAAAAGAAACAAATAGCCTTGATGTTGCTGATTCATTAAACAATATGGGATTAGTTTACAAGTCTCAAGACAGATCAGAAAAAGCACTTAGATTTTATCAAAGAGCTTTGACTATACAAGAAATAAAAGCACCAGATAGTCTTGATGTTGCTGATTCATTAAACAATATGGGATTAGTTTACAAGTCTCAAGACAGATCAGAAAAAGCACTTGGGTTTCTTCAAAGATCTTTAGCTATAAGAGAAGTAAAAGCACCAGATAGTTTGAGTGTTGCCGCTTCATATAGCAATATAGGAGCCGTTTGTTACAAACAAGACAAATTAGAAGAAGCACTTGGATTTTTTCAAAGATCTTTAGCTATACAAGAAATAAAAGCACCAGATAGTCTTGCTGTTGCTGCTTCATTACACAATATAGGAGCGGTTTACAAGTCTCAAGACAGATCAGATAAAGCACTTGAATTTTATCAAAGAGCTTTAGCTATAAGAGAAGTAAAAGAACCGGGGGGTCTTACTGTTACTGCTTCATTAACCGGCATAGGAGATTTTTATTATTCCCAAGGTAGATTAGATAAAGCACTTGAATTTCATGAAAGAGCTTTATCCATAAAAGAAATAAAAGTGCCAGAAAGCTTGAGTGTTGCTACTTCATTAAACAGCATAGGAGCGGTTTATGGTTCTCAAAACAGTTTAGAAAAAGCACTTGGATTTTTTCAAAGATCTTTAGCTATACAAGAAATAAAAGCACCAGATAGTCTTGCTGTTGCTATGTCATTAAACAATATAGGAGAAGTTTATAAGGAGCAAGGTAGACCAGAGGAAGCACTTGGACTTCATCAAAAAGCTTTAGCTATACGAAAAGTAAGAGGAGGAACAAGACCTTTAATAGTTGCAAGTAAAATTAGCGGTACTGTTGCACAGAGGGTCGAAGTAAGAAGAGAAACAGAAAGACAAGGCGATGGTGTAAACCCTACTGCTGTAGTAAGTGTAAAAGATAGAAGGACTGTTTTAGAAGAAAATACTTTTGAACCTACAGGATGGATAGCAGTCAAAAACAGAAAACCTTGTTGTACTATTATGTAATTCTTGTAAGTGAATATAATAAAAATAAGCAAATAAATTTTTGTTTAGTGAAAGAAATCAAAAAGAATATTCATCCCAAAATCTCTTAGACTTTCTGAGAATTGTATTTTAGAACATTATTTGGAACACGAAAAAGTAATGTCCCGAATTGTATACTTTTTGGGAAGTAAAAAAATAAAAGAAATTTAATGTAAAATAACAAAAAATTATCTACTGCGTACAACAGGGGGAATTTTGGATGCTTCGCTCAACACCTCTAATACTCTATCTGAACAAGAAGAACAAAAAGAACGATCATCCAGACTATTTTCTTTTTTATAAGAAAACAAAGAACTATAAAACTCCCCTTTTCTAGTTACATCTTCTAATTCAGTTATTCTTAATGATTTACTTTGATCTCTTAATAATCCCAATATAGCTTCGGCTCTCTCTATCTCTTCCCCTTCTGCAGTATCCACAAAATTATAGTACATACCTCTCAACCTACTATTTTGTTCTTTTACAGCTTCAAATTTTGGTATATCTTCAACTCTAAAACCTGACATAACACACCTCTTTTTTATTTATATCTATATTAGTATTATAATATCTTTTTTATTAAATTCAATTTTTATAAACTCAACGACTTTTTTTTTCAGAAACAGAAGATGCGGCTCTACCTTCCTCTCTTTCGGCAAACGAAGCTCCTTCAACTACTCTAGCTCTTTGCTCTTCTAGTTTTTTCATCTCCCTATCTAAGCCTATATTAAAATATTCTAAAGATTCCACACTACTTGGATCTTGTGTCCCACCTCTTTCTGTTCTTTTGGTTTTAATAAATCTCACCTGATCTCCTAATGTTCTCTCTTCTTCAGCACTAGATTCCCTTACTCTCTCCCCTGATAACGCCTCTAAAGGATGACATCCGAATTCTGGATTAATTTCGAATTCTCTGCTTTCTTCGTTGTATGTAGCTTCAGATAACTTTTTTCCTGCTCTATTAAATACCTGAACTCTGTCAAGTAACCTTGGAGATTCTGGATTCATTAAATCTTCTAATAAAACAGGAATAGTATTATATGATGAAGAGTGTATTTCATCTGCTACAGAACGTGCAACAACGCCCCCTCTTTCCAACATCTCTTCGTAACGATAATGAGTTCCGATATAACTAGCAACATTGGAAACGGCTACAATTCTAGCTTCTGCGGTATATTCATTTCTTTTACACATTTCCATTGTACTTTTTACTACATCTGGATTTCGCATTGTGCCCTCTATTATTATATTACAATGCTGGTCTAAACTTCTCGCTATCATAAGACGAATAAAAGTTGAGGAAAGAGGCCCTGTATTTTGTACATAAGCATCGCCTCCTAATTTTTCTAACTCTTCTACTTGAGGATGTATTGCTCTATAATCATCACCATCTACAACTATAACATCACCCTTTTGCTCTTCAGTTGTTAAAGATAATTGCGCAGATTTACCAGCTCCTGGCTGTGCTCCAATAAAAAATGAAATAACTTGTCCCCCTCCCTCTACTCTTAAAGGAAGCTCCCCTTCTCCACCAAAATCTTCTTGCCATCTTCTATTAAATCTTCGTTTTATTACATCTAAAGATACTGCATAGGGATGTCCCTCTGGATATGGAGGATGTTCCTCTAATATTTCCCATAAAGCTGCTTCTTCTTTGCCAACGGCTTCTTCGACCATAACTTACCTCTTAAAAAATTAACAATTGTCTTAAGTATATTCTTCAAAATATCTAAATCAATTTTTAATTTCAAAACTCTATAGAGTTTATTAAATCCACAAGCTTCCATTTTTTCTTTAAGCTTATTGTTATATGAAATTTCGATTTCTTCAGGCATTTTGACCAGGTGTTTGTTTACTAATATATAAATGAACCACTGCGTTTATGGTTTAATAGGTATTACAAAAACTAATTAACTCGAGGAGTAAAATCAACTCTATTTTCAGGAACGCCAAAAGGTAACACAAAACCGACCTATTCTGCTGATATTCTGAAGATTCTGAAATGTAACATCAAACGATCGTTTGATGTTACACTTATTTTGAAAAATAGTAATTCTTTAAAGAAATCCTTTATAAAAAATAAAATATATATAAATTTATATTATTACAATAATTAAAGGTACATAAAATGGTTACATTTCTTGGTGCGCTAAAAGCTGCAAACAGAGCTGCAAACAGAGAAGGAAAAAGACAAGAAAGAGAACGAGAAAAATTAGAAAAATTATATTTAAAAGAAGAGCGGATTAACAAACTAGAAGAATGTAAGGATTTCGCTTATAGAGAAAGTGAAAAAGCAAAAGAGAAAATATGGGAGTTGGAAAATATTCTAAATAACTCTTTACAAGAAGACTATGAAGTTGATTGGAAAAAAGCAGAGGATTATTCTAATTTTTCCATTAAAAGACCTAAAAAAGAAAAAAAAATAGAACTACCCAAAAAACCAAAAATAGAAGATGAAGCATATAAAGTAGGATTTAATTTTCTAAATTTATTTAACAAAGAAAGAAAACCAAAAATAATTAAAGAAAAGAAAAAGAATTTTAAAAATGATTTAAATAAATATTATAAAGTTTTAAAAGAAGAAACAGAGAAACAAAATAAAATAGATTTAGATTTCAAAAAAAAACTTACAAAGTGGAATAAAGAAGAAGAGATATTCAATAAAAATCAACTGGACTCTAATACAAAAGTAGGAGAAAATAAAAAATTATATTTTAGTGGTGAAAAAGAAGCGGTAATTCAATATAATGAATTATTATTAGAAGAAGTTTTAAATCCGGATTGTTTTCCTAAAGATTTTGAAATAGATTTTGACAGCACCACAAAAATAATAATAATTAACTATTACTTACCAACACTAGATGATTTACCAACTACCAAAGAAGTAAAATTTATTAAATCAAACTCAGATTTTAAAACATCTCTGTTATCAGATACATATCTTAAAAAATTATATGACAATGTTGTTTACCAAACAGTTTTTAAAATTATAAATATAATTTTAAAAAATGATAACTCTGGTAAAATTGAGGCTATTAATTTCAATGGATTTGTCGATAGTATAGATAAATCTACAGGAAAACCCTTAACAGCCTGCATTATTTCTATGCAAACAAAGAAGATTGATTTCAGTGAGCTTTTATTAGAAAATATCGACCCCAAAGAATCTTTTAAAAAGTTTAAAGGAATTAGTTGTACACAACTTAATACAATCACTCCTATATGCCCTATAATCTCGATAAATAAAGAAGACGGACGTTTTATTGAAGCTCGCGATGTTCTAGATAATATAAATCTTGGGACTAATTTAGCTGCTATTAACTGGCAAGATTTTGAAAATCTCATACGAGAGATATTTGAAAAAGAATTTAATCAAAATGGGGGTGAATGTAAAATAACACAAGCCAGTAGAGATGGTGGTGTCGATGCGATAGCATTTGATCCAGATCCAATAAAAGGTGGGAAGATAGTTATCCAAGCTAAGAGATACACTAATGTTGTTGGGGTTTCCGCTATTCGCGACTTATATGGAACCGTTATGAATGAAGGGGCAAATAAAGGAATTATAGTTTCTACATCTAATTACGGTCCTGATGCTTATAAATTTGCTAAAGGGAAACCTTTGACTTTGTTAAATGGCGCTAATTTATTACATTTATTAGAAAAACACGGACAAAAAGCATATATAAACATAAAAGAAGCTAAGAAAATTCTCAAAGAAGAAAATAATTAGAATTTATTTAAAAAAGATGAAAAAAAATCTCAAAACACTTTAAATTTTCTTGATTTTGGGACGTTGTTTTTGAGATAAGTTTTGAAACACTTTTTTGCTATTTTTGCCTAAATTTTGGAACTGTGGACTAGTTATCCCAAAAACGATGGTTTTTGGATTATTTATCTAAATCCTGTCTTCTCTCTTTTGTAATCTTTTTGGCTTGTTCTAATTTCCATTTTGAAATTTCTCCATGATGACCGGAGAGGAGGATTTGTGGAACTTTTTTGTTTCTCCATTCTGCAGGTTTTGTATAAAGAGGATATTCTAATAAATTGTCATATTCTGATTTTTCTGGACCACCAAAACTATCTTCTTTAATTGAATTTTCGTCGCCAACAACTCCAGGTAAACAACGTATGCAAGTTTCTAAAATTACCATTGCTGGAATTTCACCACCAGTTAAAACATAATCACCAATTGAAAGTTCTTCCATATTATATTCGTCAATTACACGTTGATCAATTCCTTCATATCTTCCGCAAACAATTGCAATTTCTTTATAAGAAATAATTTCTTTGACTGTTTTTTGATTAAAAACTTTTCCACGAGGAGACATGTGATAAAACTTTGTATTTTTGATATCACAGTTTGCATCAATTGCATCTGCAATTGTATCTGGTTTCATTACCATTCCATGACCGCCGCCAAAAGGAGTGTCATCAACTGTTTTGTGTTTGTCTTTTGCAAAATCACGAATATTTACAACTTTCAAAGACCATGTTTTATTTTCCAACGCCTTACCAATCAATGATTCAGATAAAGGTCCTGGAAACATGTTTGGAAAGAGTGTGAAAATTGTTACGTTCATTTTTTTATAGGATTGTTTAGATTCTCAGTTGGCATCACATTGAAGTCAGGTGGTACTGCCAATGAATTTTTTTCTCTGTATTTGTAGCATGATGTTAAAAGTAATACTAAACAAAATGTAAATAATATTTTTTTCATAATTTTAACTCCAAGTCTATTTCATCTCTGAGAGGTATATCATAATCACCCAATTCAGGAATTGATGGTTTTAATTTTCTTGCTTCTTTCATTGTATTATAATGAATTCCACAAATTGTAAAATTTCTTTTTTGATAAAATCTAAAAGCATCAAGATTATCATTTGTGGTCATTAAAAAAATTCTATCACACTTCTGTTCTTTGGCAAATTCTTTTAACTTATCTACTAATTTTGTACCAATACCTTTATATTTTTCTAATGCTTCAAGAACAATAATTTCACAATCTTTGTTTCTGATTTCATAAATTAAAAAACCTGTGATTTTATTATTTTCATAACTTACAAAACCATCCATTTTACTTGGGTAATACTTTTTATTATGAACTCTTAAAGGTTCTCCACCCCAGTTCTCTTCTATGAATTTTGAAATTGTATCTTGGTCTTGTTTGGTTGTTTTACGTATTTGCATAAAAAAAATTTAATTTGTTAAAAATTTTATTCTTTTAGTGAAATTAAAAGAATTAAGCGTCCCTTAGGATGCGCGTCATCCCCGCGAAGGCGGGGGTCCATCTTATCGTTGTTCTTTATAGATCCTGAAACAAGTTCAGGATGACATAGTATTTTGTTTTATAGATCCTAAAACAAGTTCAGGATAATATAAAAGGAATTAACTTTTAATTTACTTCAATCTCTATAATTTTTCAATTAAAACTATTTTTTACTTTACTTTGGAAATTTGGAAAGCGTGAAGTACACAAAAATATTAAAATATTTTAATTACTTAATCTTTAAAACTAAACTAATTACCTCTTTGGGTTTGAGAGGCAATATTTTTCAAACAGTGTGAATACAAAACTCGTCTTGATTGTAAAAATAAAGAAGGTGGTGCAAGTGTTCTAGGTGGAGGTGGAGGTACATCTACCATAACCAATGGGGGTGGTGGTAGAGGTACATCTACCATAAACAATATGGATGATGGTTTTAACATTTTTAAATTTGGTTTATTGAATTTTATTAAAAAACTATAGATAGTATATTAATTACCTACTTAAATATCAAGGTGCTTTTAAAAAAATTATTTTTAATGACAAAAAAGATTATGGGATTAATATGAAGATTGTAATAGCCTTGTCATTGCGAGGAACACGAAGTGTGACGTGGCGATCTACTCTCGGTGTCATCGCGAGGAGCGAAGCGACGTGGCGATCCAGAAAATAATAAGTAAAAGATGGATTGCCGCGCAATTCTTCGATTGCCGCGGGTTTTGACAAACCCTCGCAATGACCGACATAAGAAGATGTAAATTCTAAAGAATAACATTTTCTAAGTCTCTCGCAATGACAAGAAGAGAAGTCGTATGTCTTGAGAAGATGGATTGCCGCGCAATTCTTCGATTGCCGCGGGTTTTGACAAACCCTCGCAATGACCGACATAAGAAGATGTAAATTCTAAAGAATAACATTTTCTAAGTCTCTCGCAATGACAAGAAGAGAAGTCGTATGTCTTGAGAAGATGGATTGCCGCGCAATTCTTCGAATTGCTCGCAATGACAATGCGCGCATTTGTTACGGCTTTAGAAAAGCCTAACAAAAACGCTCAATCCTTCTGCGCGCTTCGCGCTTGAAGGATAAAATTTTTTTAATAAATAATAAAAAAAATTATGCAAATAAGAGATCATAAAAAAATTCGCCAAATGGCAAATGCAATTCGTTCTTTATCAATAGACGCAATAGCAAAAGCAAATTCTGGACATCCGGGAATGCCTTTGGGTTTTGCAGATGTTGCAACAGTTTTATTTACTGAATATTTAAAATTTAATTCTCAAGAACCCGATTGGTCAGATAGAGATAGATTTATTTTATCAGCTGGACATGGTTCAATGTTGCTTTATTCTTTGTTACATTTAACTGGTTATGAAGATGCTACTCTTGAAGAAATTAAAAACTTTAGACAACTGCATTCTTTAACTGCAGGACATCCTGAATATGGATACTTAGCTGGAACTGAAACAACAACTGGCCCTCTTGGACAAGGCATTGCAAATGCAGTTGGTATGGCTTTAGCAGAAAGAATGATGAACGAAAGATTTGGTGATAAATTAGTAAATCATAAAACTTATTGCGTTGTTGGCGATGGTTGTTTAATGGAAGGAGTAAGTTATGAAGCTTTATCTTTAGCCGGTCATTTGAATTTACATAACTTAATTATTCTTTGGGACAATAATGAAATTACAATTGATGGCAAAACTGATTTGACTCGAACTGAAGATATGAAGAAAAGATTTGAGTCAATTGGCTTTGAATATATTGAAGCTAATGGTCATCAAATTGATGAAATACGAGCAGCTTTGTTTAAAGCAAAAATAAGTCTCAAACCTTCGTTTATTTCCTTTAAAACAAAAATTGGATATGGAAGTCCTAAAGTAGGAAGTAACTCATGTCATGGATCTCCCATAAAAGGTGACGACCTTATTGCAACTAAAAAAGAATTGAAAATAGATTATCCTGCTTTTGAAATTCCTGAAGAAATTTTAAATGAATGGAACAAGATTGGATTGCAAGGTGAGAATGAATTTAATTCTTGGGTTGAAAGATTAGAAGAAACTGATGAAGAAAAACAATCTGAATTTTTAAGATTAATAGAAGGTGAATTACCTTTAGATTGGAAAGATGGTTTAAGAAAATTCGAACAAGAAGTGTTTTTAGAAAAACCATGTGAAGCAACCCGAAAATCTTCTGGAAGAGTCTTGGAAATTTTAACTGAAAATATTCCTGAAATAATTGGTGGCTCTGCTGATGTAACTGGTTCAATAAAATCACGTACAAAAGCAACAAGTGAAGATATCAAAAAATATAACTATAAAGGTCGTTATATAAATTATGGAATTCGTGAACACGCAATGACAGCAATTATGAACGGACTTGCTTTGCATGGCGAGTTTATTCCTTATTCTGGAACTTTCTTATGTTTTGTGGATTATATGAAACCTGCAATTCGTTTGGCAGCAATGATGGAATTACAAGTGATTTATATTTTAACTCATGATTCAATTGGATTAGGTGAAGATGGACCAACTCATCAACCCATTGAACATATTGCATCTTTGAGAACTATTCCAAATTTAAATGTTTTCAGACCAGCTGACATTCAGGAGACAATTGAATGTTATGAATTAGCTCTTGAAAGCAAAAATACTCCAACTGCGATGATTCTTTCGAGACAAAATTTACCATTTTTAGCAAGTGAATATAATTCTGAAAATTATTCTGCTAAAGGTGCTTACATTTATTCAGACACTGCTTTGAATATTGAGCCAGATGTTGTGATTATTGCCACTGGTTCTGAAGTTGATTTAGCAATTAATGTAAAAAATAAACTACATGAAAATGGTTTAGCTGTTCGAGTTGTTTCTGCTCCTTGTTTGGAAATTTTTGACAAACAAGACAAAGAATATAGGAAATCAGTTTTAGGTGGAGATAAGGTTTTGAAAGTTGCAATTGAAGCTGCTTGTGATACTGGTTGGCATAAATATATTGGAGATAATGGTTTATTCTGCGGTATTGTAGATAGCTTTGGTTTGTCTGCTCCTGCAGATCAAGTTTATAAAGAATTTGGTTTGGATGTTGATAGTATTTCTAAAAAAATAGTTGACTCTTTAAAAAAATAGCTCATGATTGATATACCCCCTATGGGTATTTAAATTCCTGCCTTTGCAGGAATGACAATTTTATTATTAAAAAGGGAGTCTGTTATGAAAAAAATTTTAGCTTCTATACTTATGGTTCTTACATTAGGTTTTTTAACAGTAAACACTGCTTCTGCATGTGATTGTTCAAAAGGCAAAAAATGTAATTGTGAAAAAGTTTGCACTTGTACAAATTGTAAATGTAATCATTGTAAAACTTGTAAACAATAATTATGACTTGTTGTAAAGATCACAAACACCCAGATCATTCTGAGCAAATAGCAAATTTAAATCGCATCTCAGGACAGATTGAGGGGGTCAAAAAAATGATCCTAAGTAATCAATATTGTGTAGATATATTAACTCAATTAAAAGCTGTTAGTTCGGCAACAAAAGCAGTTGAAAACAAAATTCTAGAAAAACATTTATTATCTTGTGTTGTTGAGGCTTTTGAAGTATCTGAAAAAGAAAGTAAGAAAAAAGTGCAAGAAATAGTCACTTTATTAAAAAAATCTAGATAATTCTATTGGATTGCAATTCTATCATTGTAATTTAAATTCTTTTTTTATACTTTATAGTTATTGTATTACAAGCAATTACTTTGGGCATAGTGGAAAAAAATAATACTATACAACCGCAACAAATTACACAGTCAAAACCTGTTGTGCAACAAGCAATCGTATCTAAAACACCTATGCAGCAGCAAAAACCTCAACCTGCGCAACAGCAAAAACCTCAAGAAGATAGTGTCTTACAAGATAAACTAGATGTACTTGAAAAAAAGAGAAAACAAATTGTACACAAAATATTTGCTGTTTTATTCTTATTATTTCTTTTTGCATTATTTTTTACTGCAGTTACTTACATGACCGTAAGATATACTTTTCTTTTAATTGGTGCTGAAGAAGCTATTGATGCTAATGAAGTATATGTATTTTATATGAATATTATAACTGTTATAGTTTCTCCGGTTGTATTGTATGTGCTCTTTAAAAAAATAGTTACAAACATTATTAATAATTACAAAGTACAATTTATTAAAACATTATTTTTTAATATAGATAAAATATTGCCAGGTGTTTCTTATAATGATGATTTTTTACAAAAAAAGACTGATGAATTTATTAAACAAACCTCTTTGCTTCCAGAGCATAGTTATATGGAAATAAAACATATTTTATGTTCTACATATAAAACAAAAAATGTAAATATTCTTTTAATACATTTAAATAAACTTGTAGAAAATTTGCATGCTGTAAAATCTGTATATAAAGGACTGTTAATTAATTTTGATTTTGATCTACCTATTGAAAGTGTTATTATTCTCAAGAACGATATGTACCAAACGAATTTCAATAGACTAGAAGGAAAAATACAGACTGAGTTTGTTAATTTACCTTTTGATTCTGTGTTTACGGCATATGCAAGCCATTCTGAAACAGCTGAAAAAATTCTCACACAAAAGTTTATGGATAAATTAACAAATATTTATTATAAAATAGCTGATAGTTGTAAATGTGATGGTTTTGAATGTTTAATAGAAAATGGTAAATTTTCAATCTCAATTTCTACTCCTGTCGATTTCTTTAAAACTCAAATTTATTTAATGAAAAAGAAGAAAGTTTTATTTGAAAATCTAAAATCATTTTCTGGCAAATTACAAACTATTTATGATGTAGTAGAAGACTTGATTGCTATTGACGTAAAAGAAATAGAAGATAATTATATCCCGCCCTATAGTACTCTTCCAGAAGATCAATACAAAACATAATCAGATGCTTAAATTAGAAAATATCCGTAATTTTGCAATCATAGCTCATATTGACCATGGAAAGTCTACACTAGCTGATAGACTAATAGAACACTGTGGCGGACTTGAAAAACGAGAAATGAAAGAACGTATTCTTGATTCAATGGATCTGGAAAAAGAACGTGGAATAACGATTAAAGCTCAAACTGTTAGATTGAAATACAAAGCTGATAATGGTAAAGAATATATTTTAAATTTAATTGATACACCAGGACATGTTGACTTTATTTATGAAGTAAATCGTTCATTAGCTTCATGTGAAGGTTCTTTATTAATTGTTGATGTAACTCAAGGTGTTGAAGCTCAAACTTTAGCAAACGCATATCAAGCTATTTCCAATAATCACGAAATTATTCCCGTATTAAATAAAATTGATTTGCCTTCAGCTGATATTGAAAAAACAAAAGAACAGATAGAAGAAATTATAGGTATAGATACTTCTTGCGCAGTTCCAGTTTCAGCAAAAACAGGACAAGGAGCAAAAGATGTTTTGGAATCAGTAGTTAATTTATTGCCCGCACCAAAAGGAGATTCAAGCGAAACTTTAAAAGCATTATTAATTGATAGCTGGTATGATGCTTATCTTGGTGTTATTGTTTTGATTAGAATTATAGATGGAACTATAAAAAAAGGTGATAAAATCAAAATGATGGCAACAAATTCTTTTTATCAAATTGACACTGTTGGTATTTTTGATCCCAGGAAAGTTAAGATAAGTGAATTAAAAGCAGGTGAAATAGGTTTTATAACAGCACAAATAAAAAATGTTTCTGATTGTAAGATTGGTGATACAATTATTTTAAGCGATGATAAAATTACAAAACAATTGCCTGGTTTTAAACCAAATTTACCAGTTGTATTCTGCAGTATTTATCCTATAGATTCTTCTGATTATACGATTTTCAAAGAATCATTGGCCAAATTACATTTGAATGATTCAAGTTTTACTTATGAGGCTGAAACCTCTTCTGCTTTAGGTTTCGGATATAGATGTGGATTTTTAGGTTTATTACATTTAGAAATTATTCAGGAAAGATTAAGTCGAGAATTTAATTTAGATTTAATTACAACAACTCCATCTGTAATTTATAGAATTTATCCTTCTGTAAAAAAGAACTACAAATTAAAAGAAGGACAAGATTATATCGAAATGCATAATCCTGCTGATATGCCTGAACCGCAACATATTGATTATATGGAAGAACCTTGGGTTACTGCAACTATTATGATGCCTGACGAATATCTAGGAGATATTATTAAACTCTGCATAGATAGAAGAGGTATGCAAAAACAACTTACTTATATTGGTCAAAGAGCAATGTTAGTTTTTAGATTACCTTTGAATGAAATAGTTTATAATTTCTACGATAAATTAAAATCTTATTCAAAAGGCTACGCTAGTTTTGATTGGGAAATTGATTCTTATGAAAGAAGTGACTTGGTTAAACTATCAATTCTTGTAAATACTGAACCTGTTGATGCATTATCTTTTATTACCCATAAAACTAGTGCAGAAAGTAAAGGAAGAATTCTTTGCGGAAAACTCAAAGATCTAATACCAAAACAGTTGTTTAAAATTGCAATTCAAGCTGCTATAGGTGGAAAGATTGTTGCTAGAGAAACAGTAGCTGCTTTTAGAAAAGATGTTACTGCAAAATGTTATGGTGGAGATGTTTCAAGAAAAAGAAAGCTTTTGGATAAGCAAAAGAAAGGTAAGAAAAAAATGAAAACAATCGGTAATGTTGAAATTCCACAGTCTGCCTTTTTAGCGGCTCTTAAACTAGATGATTAAATTTATTTCTTCTGAGATTTTTTGTTAGATTCTTTTGCGATTTTTTTAGCTTTTTCTTCTGCTTTCTTTTCTTCTTTATCTTGTTCTAATTTTTCTTTTTCTTTTTCAATTATTTTTTCTTCTTCTACCTTTAACTCCGCGTCTATTTCGTTTCTAGTTTTTGCTTTAGTCTCTATGCCACTTATATATGCCTTTCTGGAAATAATATGAATAATCGAGAGAGTAATAATAATATTAAAAATTAAAATTACACAAACACTGAAGAAAATAATAGGATCCATACTCTTGATACCCTCACCTAATAATAAACAATTAATACCATATAAGTTGGACAAAGATAACGCATGTATTTTTATAAAGAAATCGGAATTCCTTATGAAACCTATTGTTCCTGATATTAGAAACAATAAACCCAGCCCACTAAAAAACCAACCGAATGCCATTAGTATTCCGTATATTATCATTTTTTCTCCATCAAAGCTATTAATACTATTATTAATTCTAGCAACAATAACAAAATTGCTAAATTAATTATAAAATGAAACTTGTTTATGAAATTTATAATTATTATTGCGATAATATTATTTGTAAAAAAATAACTTGTTATTAACTTAGTATAAAAGTTACTTTTTCGTAAAATTTGAAAACTTATCAAGATTGTACTTAATGTTAAAACTAATGTTATACTCATATTTTTTAATGTTTATATTAAACTATCATCGTATACTGAATTAATTTCACTACTCACAGCATACATATCAGATAATGAAAAATAAGATGGATGTAAACTATGTACAACAATATATCTTTTTTTTATAGCTACGCATATTGTGCCTGGTAAACTAGTAATGATATTCACACACAGCGCTATCTCTGAATCATCATCTTTATTTAAAAAAATATAATCCAAAGCTGGATTAAAGTTTTGTTTTATTTTAAGAAAAGCAAACGCCATTCTAAATACATTGAAAAAACTTTCATTTATCTTATGAAAAATATATTTATAGAATCCAAATTGTAAAAAGAGAAATTGAGTTTTTGTATTGATTATTCTAAGTTTCCATACTAATAAACTTATAATACCCGATAATACAAAACCTGATATTATAAATAATGTGCTGACAATAATTAAATCTGATATAACACCATATAATATCCATGTTACAAAGAGTACTAAAAATAATGTTGAGATATTTATCATTCTGTAGTATTTTTAAGTAAATTTAATTTTATAAAATAAGTTTTATATAAAAATGACAAAAACGCAACAAATAAACAAAAGAACATCTTTAAGAATAGCGGCAATACAAGCTTTGTATCAATATTATTTTTTAAAAGAAGAAGAAAACATAAATGATATTGTAAGTGACCTTGACGAATTTTATTTAGAGTCAACAAAACCAATACAAGAAAATAAATTTTTTAATATGTTAATAACTACTTATTTTGAAAATTCAGAAAAAGTTGATAAAACAATTAAAGACAGCCTAAAAGAAAAAAATAGTTTTGAAAAATTACCTAATATTTTATTGCAAATCATAAGATTGGCTGTTGTAGAATTGAAATTTATACAAGATGTTTCTGTAAATATAATTTTAGATGAATATGTGAATCTAGGAAGTCAGTTTTGCTCTAATGAAAAACATGTTAATTTTGTGAATGGACTTTTGGATAAGATCTCGAAATAAATAAGAAATTGAATCCTAAAACAAGCTCAGGATAAAATAGTCACATTTTGTTAATTGAGATTACTGGATTGCCGCGAATTGCTTCGCAATTCTCGCAATGACACAACGTGAGATTGCCACGCTTTCTTCGAAAGCTCGCAATGACACAACGTGAGATTGCCGCGTCGCACTTTGTGCTCCTCGCAATGACAATGCGCGTTTCTACGAAACGCTCAATCCTTCTGCGCGCTGCGCGCTGGAAGGATGAAATTTTTTACAAAATTTCTCCAAAATTTTGTAATTCTTGCTTTAAAGAACTATCACTTACATTTTTAACAATATCTTGAATTTCTTTTTTCTGAGAAGCGGTAATATGTTTTTCTGTTTTTTGACAATACTCAATTATATGCTTTGCTTCTTGTTTGATAACAATTTTAGTAATTAGATTAGATTTAAAATATATGTTTGTTTTTTCCATTAAATATAGTCGATGATTTTCTAAGTAAAACGATACTCCCGAATTAAAGGCCTTAACATATAAAGTTGCTGTTTTGTAATCTCTTGAAAATGTTATTTTATACGGCTTGCAGTATTTATAGTATTTATCACTTATAATATTTTGCCAATTTTTATGAACAATAAATAATGTTAAAAGATCTTTTGATTTGATTGGTTTAATAAGTTTACTTAAGACTGACTCTATGCTTTGTTTTCCTTGAAAAGTTTGACTCATTTCACATATAGATAGGTGTATAGAATATTTTTAATAAAATTTAATAATAAAATCAAAACTACTGGAGCTATATCAATATTACCAAATTTAGTTGGTATATATTGCCTTATTTTTCTCAATACAGGTTCTGTAATTTTATGCAAAGTGTAATGTACTTTTTGCACATAATGATTTCTATTATCAATTATACTAAAATGTATTAGCCAATCTAAAACTAGATAAACCATGAGAAAAAAAACATAAATCCCTATACCCTGAGAGATTAAACTAATAAATGGATTTATATTCATAAACTTTTTATTAAATTTATTAAGTAATTTGTTTGTTGACAATCAAATATTCCCATGCACATGTCCATGGTTTTTTGTTTTTTTCTTGAATAAAAAAACTTGTCTACTACTTGAAATATTTTAATTATTTCTTCTTTATTTGGTAGATTACCATCTTTATCCATAAAATTCATTAAAATTAAACGAATTAGTAAATATTGTATAGTTAGCATAAAGACTGTTTTTCTTTCATCTAACCAATAATCACATATTGGAAATATACATTCCACTAATTTAGCTCTTATGTAATTTTTAAATAATTTATCAACTTCGTTTTTAGCTTTTACATTCCACTTTTCCAATAAAAATAACAAATCTTGGTTTTCTACATGAATTTTATCTTTTTTAAGCTCTTCAACAATTTTATCCATTTCTGAAGTGTCTGCTTTTTTATCCAACGCACCTACTTTACTTTCCAAATCTTTTATTTTTTTCATTAATTCTTCATTCTTTAAAACAGCTTCATCTTTTTTAAGAACATCAACTTGGTTTTTTATAGATTCTACATTGTTTAATGGAGCACTTTCTTTTAAATTTTTTATTACTATTTCTGCTATTGCTTTAAATAAAACATTAGTTGCTTTATCTTGCATTATTATAAGTAAATCTAAAATTTTGGAAATATTTTCAACTAAAGTAACCATGTCCAGTGGTTTTTGAGAAAATTCTTTTTTATTAACTTTTTCTACAAGATCTTTATATTTTTTTATTTTTCTTCCTGAATCCATTAGACTATATTCTGATACAAATAATAATAATTTAGACAGAAGTTCATTGGCGCTACTTTTTTCATCACTTACTATATTCATACATGTTTTATGAATATCTAATAATTGTTCCTTGTCTTTTGAAATTGCGTTTTGCATATAATCCACTAACTGTTCTCTAACTCTAGGAACTTCTGTTTCATGCCAGCCAAATTCAGTTGAATCTTTTGCATATAATGCTGCTTCCATACTTGCAGGACATCCAAGTCCTGTTGGCATATAAATGTCTTTGTCTAATTGTTTATAAATATTTGGAAAATAATAGCAGATACAAGGTAAGAAATCTTCTCCATATTTTGCATGAACTACACACATATTATCTTTATCAAGACAAATACATCTTTTACCGTCGAACTTCATTTTTGTTCCTGTTTTATCAATTCTCTCAACTGTTTTATCTAACAATTCAGGAGCTTGTTTTTCGTATCTTTTAAGAGTTTTTTTATCAACATCAACAGTCCATCCCAAACAACAATTATCCCAACAAGAACCTCCAATACATTGAAAGTGTTTCATAAAGTTAATTCTTTGAACAAAGTGTTTTTCTGTAGACATAGTTTTTAAAGAGTGCTTTAATTAAAGAATATTAATAATTATACAAAGGTTGTTACAATGATCAATAAAAAATTAGAAAAAGCAATTAATGATCAAATTAATGCAGAAATTTACTCTGCTTATTTGTATTTATCAATGTCAGCTTATTTCGAAACACAAAATCTTTCTGGTTTTGCAAATTGGACTTATATTCAATATCAAGAAGAAATGTCTCATGCAATGAAATTTTTTAGATATATAAATGGAAGAGGCGGAGTTGTTGAGTTGAATAAAATTGATAAACCTGAAAATACTTGGAAAGATGTTGTTGCGGTTTTCAAACAGGTTTTAAAGCATGAACAATATGTAACTAGTAGAATTAATAATCTTGTTACAATTGCTAGAGAAATAAAAGATTATGCAACAGAAAGTTTTTTACAATGGTATGTTGATGAACAAGTTGAAGAAGAATCTAATGCTGAAGATTTGTTAGCAAAGTTAGAAATGGTTAAAGATTCTAAGCCAGGTTTGCTAATGATGGATAAAGAATTGCAGACTAGAGTTTTTGTTGATGAGACTTTGAGTAAAAAATAAGAAATAGATTCCCGCCTCCGCGGGAATGACACCTCTTCCGTCATCTCGGAGCTTTGCAGGAAGAGGTTTGTAGCCCTTTCCTATTGTTTTGAAACGTTAAAGAAGGGATTGCAAATCCCTTCCTGCAAAGAAATCGATATTCGGAAATCAGAAATATGGTTAAATTATTATATTGATGTACTTCTACGTAGTTTTGGAAGTGGTGCCGCTGCTGCATCTCCCAACCTAACGGAAGGAGGTTCTTCTCTTGTACTGTCACCTCTAGGTGTTGAAGGAGAAGATTCACAGTCAGGTTCAAACTCTTGATTTCCTTGTGTTGATGAAAGTGTTTCGGAGTCAGACTTTTCTCTTTCTGCCTCCCTTCTCATTTCTGCCTCCCTTCTCATTTCTGCTTTTATTTCTATTGCCCGATCCTCCATTCTTATCGCGCTTAAAGCTCGACGTACCTCTTCTGCTGGAAATTTTGTCCGTTTAGGAAATGGTTTTGATCTTAGTACTAAAAAACCTCGTGCTACTATGCCTGCCGTTAATTTAAGTAATCGTTGTTTCTCTTTTTCTGCTGCTGCATCCATATCAAAATACCAAAAAATTAATATTCAATCTTATCTTCTTTCTCTTCCCACTCTTTCATAGCTTTAATAGCTTCTTCTCTTCCAAACTGCTCCATTGGAATTGATCTTTTTTCTACTGGAAGTGGAATTTCATTATAAATAAAATCATCATCAAAGTGAATGTGTGCTGCATCTTTACGAGTATTGGCGTAATAAATTTTTTCAATTCTAGCCCAGTATATTGTTGATAAACACATTGGACATGGTTCACAAGATGTATAAAGCTCGCAACCTTTTAATTCAAAGGTATTTAAATTTTTACAAGCATCTCGAATTGCATTTATTTCAGCATGTGCTGTTGGATCATTTGAAGTTGTAACTGTGTTCCAGCCTTTTCCGATAATTTTTCCGTCTTTTACAACAACTGCTCCAAAAGGACCACCTGCATTTGTACGCATTCCATGGAAAGAACATTTGATTGCTTCATTCATAAATTCTTGTGTTTTCATATTTTTACCTTAAGTTGTTATGTGGATCCTGAAACAAGTAATGTCATGCCGGACATAGAGTTTTCTTATTGAGCAGAGCGAAATTAGAAACTCTTGATCCGGTAGCAGGATGATATATAGTTATAAAAATTTCTAATCTGTTTTAAAAAATATGCAAGACTTAATTTCTGTTTATATCCACTGGCCGTTTTGTAAATCTAAGTGTCCTTATTGTGATTTCAACTCTTATACAAATTCTAAGATAGATGAAGAAGAGTTTGTAAACACTTATTTAAAAGAATTAGAACATTATGGGCAAAAACTAAAGAATCGAAAAATCTCAACAATATTTTTTGGTGGTGGGACTCCTTCTTTAATGTGCATAAAATCTTTAGAAAAAATTCTAAACAAAATTTCTGAATTGTGGCAAGTTGATAAAAATACAGAAATTTCATTGGAAGCAAATCCAATAACTTTTGAAATTGAAAAATTTAAGGATTTTAAAAATGCTGGAATTAATCGTTTATCAATTGGTATTCAAGCTTTAAATGATGCAGACCTGAAATTATTGGGAAGAATTCACGATTTTAAACAAGCTTTTGATTCAATAAAAATTGCGCAAAAAATATTTAAAGATTCTTATTCAATTGATTTGATTTACACTCGACCAAAACAAACTTTAGAAGATTGGAAAAAAGAATTAGAACAAGCGATTGAATTGTCACCTTATCATTTATCTTTATATCAATTAAGTTTGGAACCAGGTACACAGTTTTACAAAAAATATAAAAATATAGATCAAGAATTGTCAGCTAAATTTTATGAACTAACTCAAGAAATTACTGAAAAAAATAATATTGGTTTTTATGAGGTTTCAAATTACGCAAGAAAAAATTATGAGTGTAAACATAATTTAAATTATTGGAAATATGGAGAATATATTGGAATTGGAGCTGGTGCACATGGAAGAATTGAATTTCAACAAAATAAAAGAACAGTTGTTGAAAATATAAAAAATCCTATTAAATGGATGGAAAAAGTTAATAAATTTGGTTGTGGTTTTGAGGAAAAATATGTTTTGAATTCAGAAGAAAAATTTAAAGAGTTTGTTTTAATGGGATTGAGATTAAGGAATGGAATTCAACAAGAAAACATATATGATTTATTTGATTTAAAAAAATTAAAATACCTAGAAAAGCAAAATTTGATTGAGGTTTGTAAAAATCGAATTAAAGTTAAAAAAGATAAATTTATTTTATTAGACTCTATCACAACTTATTTGTTATGAAGAAAAATTCAGGTTTTACATTTCTCGAATTATCAGTCGTCATGTTAGTTATTGGAATACTTATTTTAGGTTCAACAACTGGAAGTATTACTATACTTAAAAATGCTAGAATTAGAGCTACTCAAAAACGTTTGGATTTAGTTGAACTAGCCTTGACTAATTATTTAATTGAAAACAAAAGATTACCATGTCCCGCTGGTTTGAGAATAATTGATAGTGAAGCTACAGTAGGACAGGAAATTAGCGATTGTCACTTGGTAATTATAAATGGCAGTGACGATAAAACAGGTGTTTATATTAATAATACTGATTTTAGCGATGAATATAGTAGTAATATAGTTTTTGGTGCAGTGCCTGCTGTAACTCTAGGTTTACCAAAAGAAAATATGAAAGATGCTTGGGATCAAAAATTTGGATATGCTGTTGATAAAAGATTAACTCAAACAAGTGTAGAAGATATAGGTATTAATACTAATTTCCGTAGCACAACTCCTACCATAAGAATAACTACTGATACAACTGGTACTGATTTAACCACTGAAGCAGCTTATATGTTAATTTCTTATGGAGAAGATATGGAGGGTAGTTTTTCTTATTATGTTAATGAACAAATAGACTATCCTACTGCATCTGCTACTAGTCAAGAACAGGAAAATATACTTGATGTTGATGTTCTTCTAAATTTAATTGACGATGAAACTGGCGACAAAGAAACACCTTTTGTTAATTCTTTTGTAAACTATGTTTATGATGAAAATTTTGATGATTTAATCAGATATAAAACAAGGATACAATTAGCTAGAGAAACAAAATGGGAAGATATAGGATGTATTTATTCGCTTTGTGGTCCTGGTGCTGATGTGTTTGTGGATTATAGCCTTTTTGATAATAGTGCTCCTTATAGCGATACTAGTTGCGAACCTGATTGTACTATTACATGTTATGAATATGGTAGATCAGTAAGAACAACAGGTACTTGTGAATGACAATTTACTTTACGAAAAATACAAAAAAACTTAGTGCTTTTTCTTTTCTTGAATTATCGGTTGTATTGTTAATTATTTCAATCCTTCTTTTGGGTGCAACAACTACTAGTATGGCTGTGCTTAGAAAAGCAAAAATTAAAGCCACTCAGAAACGTTTAGATTTGATTGAAACAGCTTTATCTAATTATTTAATTGAGAATGGAAGACTCCCTTGTCCTGCTGGTTTAAGACTGAAAGAAAGCGATTCTAGTTTTGCACAAGAATATTCTGCTTGTGAAAATATTACTGCAAACACTGAAACAACTTGTACAAATGGAGTTTTTTTAGATATTGATCATACAAATCTTCTTTATGGAGCTGTTCCTGCTATAACTCTTGGTTTGCCAAAAGAAGCTATGAAAGATGCTTGGGATCAAAAATTTGGATATGCTGTTGATAAAAGATTTGCTACTTCCACTTTTCAAGAAACTGATGATGATACAATTTTTAAAGTTTATATAGAAGGTCTTACAAAATATCTTACTCAACAAGCTATTTATGTTTTAGTTTCACACGGAGAAGATAGACAAGGAGGTTTTTCATATTCTACTGGCCTTCCTACAGATACAGTTACTAGTGATAGTAGTGATAATGAATCTTTAAATATGACTACAGCTGAAGAATTGAAGAATATAGTTGATCCCATTAAAGTTGCTGATGAATCTATCTATCCCCCCTGTGTCCCTATTTTAACTAGTGAAACTTCTTTTGATAATGTTTTTGTTTATAATGTTTATAGTGAGGAATTTGATGATTTAGTGAGATATAAAACTAAGTTATCATTAGTAAAAGAAATGGAATGGAAAGATGTTGGTTGTGTATATACAAAGTGTGACACAACCACTCAATTTATAACTTATGGTGGTTCTGATAATCCTTATACTGATGGAAGTTGTACTCCGGATCCTTCTTGTACTACATGTTATAAATATGGTAGATCAACAAGAGTGACAGGAGGTGCTTGTCCATGATAAGAAAAAACAATTTAGGCTTTAGTTTTATAGAACTTTCTATGGTGGTATTTATTTTTGCCATTCTAACTTCGGCCGTTAGTGTTATTGCATCTAATGCTTGGAAAATAACACAAGCAAGTATAACAAATGAAAGATTAGATAAAGTAGAAAAAGCTTTAGTAAATTATCTAATAGAAAATCAAAGATTACCTTGTCCTGCAGCTTTGAATCTCGATAAAACAAATACTGATTTTGGTGACGAAAGAGTAGAAAGTAATATTTGTGATACTACTGCTAGTGGAGTTTTTACTAGTACTAGCGCAACAACATTAGTTTACGGAGCTGTTCCAATTATAGCATTACAACTACCTCCTGAATATGCTTATGACGGATGGAAAAATAAATTTTCTTATGTAATTGATAGACGTTTTACAGAAGTAAACAACGTTGATTCTAGTCCCAGTGAAGTATTTACAGAAGGGTTTGCGAGAACCTCTCAAAGTAGTGTTATAACTATTCACGATAAAAACTTACAGACAATAACAACTGATGCTATTTATGTTTTAGTTAGTCACGGTGAAAATACGTTAGGTTCTTATAAAGAGGTGGTTAGAAATGATTTACCAACAGTAGCAGACCAACCAGACGAAGAAAAGAATATTTATAAAGCTGCTTTTACTAGTACTTTCGTTGATAAACCCTTAGAAGAAGATTTTGATGATTTTGTGAGATATAAAACAAAATATGAAATAGCTAGAGATGCTGAATGGGATGATATTGGTTGTGTAGAAAGCGAATTAACAACGTATATTTTTAGAGATGCAGGTAATGCTGATAAAAGTATAACTTTCCCAACTTCTGGGAACTGCACTAATGGTTTATGTACATACGAAGGACAAATGTCATCAACATTAACATGTCCAACTATATTAGAAAATGGAGTAGGTGAAAATTGGGAGGGTTATACAACTTATCATTATTTTTCAAAAAATCCAGAATCTCTCTATAAACCAACTAGAGAATGTTTGAAGTATGGCAATTGGAGTGATGTTTTATATGGATGTGTACAAGGGTGTACAAAAGGTACTCTTGAAACAGAATTAGTCACGGAAACTGTAAGCACTGGAATTGTTAGTGATGATTTAGATAATTATATTGAACCAAATAGTTGGAATAAAACAGGTTTAGGTGAAACTGCTTTATTACAATGCGATAATGTTGACAAATCAGGAAGTATAAAAATTGTATGTGATAGTAATGGTGCAGGATGGACATATACTTCTGGTTCTGGAAAGTGTGTTGATACTAATGTACTTCCTTAAATAACCCCGACTGCGTTTAAAAAACATAAAAATTACAAAGAATTTTTTTCATTCAGAAACCTGTCTACACTTTCACATTAGCCATTAAAAAAACCAGGTTAAAACCAAGACGTATAAAACTTATTTGAGGCAAAGGTGGATCGGGATTGTCCCGCAAAACTACCTATCGGCAGTTTTCGTGACGCCCTGCAAAAATTTTAACAAATTTTCTGGTGCTTCGAAGAAACTTCTCATCCACTTTCACATTAGCCATTAAAAAAACCAGGTTAAAACCAAGACGTATAAAACTTATTTGAGGCAAAGGTGGATCGGGATTGTCCCGCAAAACTACCTATCGGCAGTTTTCGTGACGCCCTGCAAAA
>Ga0307989_1000527_pt1 | contig 24729 bp, 26 predicted proteins | sample EllFjometagen185_FD_203164 | JGI IMG/M metagenome (GOLD analysis project Ga0307989, IMG submission 203164) | Marine microbial communities from Ellis Fjord, Antarctic Ocean - #185 | ecosystem: Environmental > Aquatic > Marine > Unclassified | place: Southern Ocean | collected 2014-10-08 | reverse complement strand
TTTTAAAGCATCTGCCAATAGGTATTTCTTTAAAAGTTATTTCCTTTAAAATTGGTTCACTGATAACTTCAAAGCTGTTTAAAGAACCTTCATATGTTTTCATTATATCACCTATAAATTAATTAGTTAAATAAAATATTAGTTTTAATATCCTCAAAACCTATTTCAATATCATAAACAGTATAATTGAACAGCTTATTATCTCTTTTTACAATGCTTGTTTGTGCTAATAAGTTATATAAAGCTTTATCATGTTTCCATATTAGCTTTTCGGTTAAATGCGTTATAAGTTTGTTTATATCCTTTCTATTATCACCATAACAGGTGAAATTAAATACAGTAATATCTCTATTACCTAATACAGTTTTACTCTTATAGATTTTTTTTGTTATTACTTTCTTGAAAGGTTTATAACTCTTAAGTATAAATTCTAGTGTAGTTTTCATAATCTTAGTTCCATATACTAGTTTGAATGTTTTCTAAGTTTTTAATATCTTGTAAACTTAAAAAATCCCTTAAGCTGTCAGCCTGAAATAGCTTTTTAGTTTTTCTTGTATGTGTTTTCCCTAACTTGTCTATACTATAAAACCTAACTTCCTGTTTTATTGAATCATTACTGGTAGTTTTCATAATAAACCATCTTTCTTGTTTTTTTTAGTTAAATAAAATATTTATGGTGTAAACCTCCCTTCTTTTAGTAGGTTTACATTATAAAAACTCTATTTATGCCATGTTTTATCGTGTCTTTGCGATATATATAAATTGCTATATGTGTTTGATAATTGATATTCTTTTAACATCTTAATAGCCTCTTTTATTGTTTCAAATTCATCTATAGTCTCAACACCATAGACTGATTTTATGTTTATATATTTCATGATCTTAAACCTTTCTTAAAACTTGTCTTGATTTTTCTAAAAGTTACCCACGTTATAGCTTGCAATTCTAACCCTGTAATAGCTAGTTCCTTTGATGTATACAGATAACAATCTTTAAAAAAGCTATATTGCTTATCAGTAATGCAATTATACTCACTTTCATTAATCCAACAACCTACAGCAATTGATAAGGCATGTCTGTCAATAGTAATTGTATTGTTGTTCTTATAATACTTGATATTCTCATAGAAAGCTGTAATTTTATTACCATTTAAAATGCTTTTTATCTGGTTTTCACTGCCATTGCTATTGTAAATCAAGGTAGCTTTATTTAAAAATTGCTTCGCGTGACCTTTTATATTGCCTTTACTAGCCTGTAATGCTAGTGTTTTATTGCAATTCCATCTTTTCAAAGGTGATAAACTAGCAATTAATCCAATTGCTATATTTAATCTTTGTTCTTTATTTAATCTTTGTTTGTCTATATTGGTAGAAATTTTTATAGCGAACTTGTGAGCTTTTAAATACCATTCCTTGTCTTTAATATCTGATAAGTCATAAACTCTTTTAATATTGTTCTTTACCCTTGTACGGCTGTAAACCGTACCCTTAAAGACCTGTTTGTTGGTTTTCATTATATCACCTATAAATTGATTGATTAAATAAATTGTAGTCTATTCTTATTTCTTATTAGATATACAGGCGTAAACAATTGACATTTTTCGTTATTAGTAAACCAATACCAAAGTTTAGGTTCACCGTAAACATAAGCCGTCTGGTTACTCTTTTTAATCATTGTATCACCAACATTTTTAAAGCATCTGCCAATAGGTATTTCTTTAAAAGTTATTTCCTTTAAAATTGGTTCACTGATAACTTCAAAGCTGTTTAAAGAACCTTCATATGTTTTCATTATATCACCTATAAATTAATTGATTAATAAGCTTATAGTGATACACTAGTTATTTAGTGTATCAATCACTAAAGACTATTAGTTATTTAGTCTTGTTAGTATCTTAAACTCAACATAGAATTGACTAGTATTTGTTACGAAAAACACAAAATCTTTATTGTCTGGTAAATTACTTACTATTTCCTCAGGGTTATCATCCATACCTACATGGAAACCAGATTGATAGACTTTGTCATCTGTTTTCCATTCATCATCTAATAAATCCTTAATACTAAATAATTCGCTATTAAAAGCTTTACTTGAATCGTTAATATATTCCTCGATTAATTCATCAAGATAAGTTTCTTTATTATCTAATACACATTTTTTGCATACAATAGCACATTCTAAGAGAATAAAATCAGGTTGCCAGCAATAACTATCTGGACTAGTCTTAATTATTTCGCAACAATCAGAACAAGTCGTATATTCATCATAGAAACCTGTTATAGTATCATAGTAATGAAAGTCCAATAAGTCTAAAAGATTGTATTTGTTTAGTAGTTTTTCTATTAAGTCGTTCTGTTCGTGAGATTCGACAATAATAAACGATTCGTCTTCAAATTTATTTACATATAAATCGCTATCTTCTAGTACATTGTTACAAAGTTTTACAGCTCTATCGCAAAATTGTTCTTTTGTTAGTGTTTTCATGATTTATCCCTCGTATTTTTTTAGTTAATTGACTAGTTGATTAATTACATTAAGCTACTACACTAATTAATTAGTATAGTAGATTAATTACTTGAAAAGTATTCAAATATTTGTTCTTGTGACCAGTTTCTATTATACGTTACTATATCCTTTTCAGCATTTAATATAAAATAGTTCTTTTTGGGTTTATCCATACAGCATTCATAATACAAATTCAATATTGTATCATGGCTATTAGATTTTAATACATCTAATCCATTGACATTTAATGTATAATATTCCATTGTATAACCTCGTTAATTGTTTTTATAGACTTATTACAATAAACCAGTTTGCTATTAGTTTGCTGTAATAAATCCATAAAATATGTAGCTAAATAGTTTGTATTAAACACTAACATACTATTAAAATTTGTTGCTATAAACAGTTTATCATTGTTATTCATATAGACTAGTTACATTACATTTATACGGTAATAATAACTTAATGATATAAAAGTTTTCCTATAATCATATTATAACACTTAAATTTTAACACTCTTTATCTAACTACATATTAATAAATTTAACACTCTTTGCAATGAATTGCTATAGCTGGTATACTAACTTTTAAACTAGCTGTTATAGCTGTAATGTTTAAAAGTGTTCGACCGTATACTATATATAAACAAGTGTTTTTGATTTATCCTTACTAAAATCAACTAAAAATGAAATATATTATTACTGTATTCCCTATACTGAAAGGCATATATTAAACCGTAATGCTACACACAAGATAATTAAATTAATCGTGTGATAGTCTTAAGAGTCTTACAAGTGGCATAACTGTTTTATCAGATTGCTTTGAACTTGTTAAACCAGATTGTACTCATTCATTATTTATATGAGCTGTTAAAGAACTTATTGAAGTAAACTAACTTACTAGCCTCTTTCAATACCTTTAGTATAACACTAGTGAAACAACTATACAAGCTAATAAAGATTAGTAATAAGCTATTAAAGATTAGCGATTAATCAATCATACCATATAGACTGTAATACATGCTTGTTAACCAATCATACCTTGCCTTGTTATTGGTCATACTGTAGACTTTATTGGTAGTTGATATGTTGTTGTACCCTATTCCTCAATCACTCACCATCTAACCAACCAATCTATTCTACTAGCCATACATCCTAACCAGTTTAAAGAGTTATCCTATTGGTTACTTGTCATATTGGTAGAGTTTTAACCTTCACTAGATAGATTGGACAGCTCAAACCACACTCAGAGTCTCCAACACCCCACTACCAATCGTACGGTTCGTCTAGTGGGGGGGGTCATATATATATGTAATACTCACACATAAGAGAGGTCATCTCAGGCTAGTTAGTTGGGGGGGGGTAATTGGTCTATTTATAGTATATTTAGGGTGGGTGGAGTCTTTTGGTGGAAGGGGATAGTTTAGTGGAAGGTGACTAGAGTCTAGTAGTCAATCGATTCCTAAGGTCATCTTGATACAGTTCGCCTATTGCGAGGTTCTATGATTAATTAAATGTAGCTGGTAGCTCCTATTTCCTACAACGATCTTTCGATCTAACTAATCAATTAGCTTATTAAGTTCAGTCGGCAAAGTCTTCATTACTGAACTCCAGTTAATTGTCTGTTTGCTGAGTTTAGGTATCAACGTTTCAGTGGTGACTTATTTCAGACAGACCAGTGAAGGAAACCCCTATAAGTATATTTAAGTATATAGGCTACTTTTTTACATCATCTTTCTTACCTATAATATACACTCTTTACTGTCTTATTCAAGTTATTTGAGTGATTAATAGTTGACTCGGATTCTAATAGTGCTAATTGTAATTATTGTAAGGTGTGCTATAGTAATAATTAATCAATATAAACTAACTAACCAACTAAGGAGTTTATTGTCATGGTAGTAAAAAAGAAACTAAGCATGTATGAAAAAATGAAAGAGAATGAGAAAAAGAATCCAAGAAATATAAACAAAAAGACTGCAAAGCCAAAGCCAAAGACTAAACCTAAAGCAAAGAAGAAGCCAACTGGGATTAATCCCAATACTATGATAGCTCAGAGAGCTAGAGAGCTTGCAAGGTTAAATAAAAAGGGATAGTTAACTTGAAATAACTATAAGTTATGCTATATTATAGTTAGAAAAGCCAAGACATACACGAATAGTGCTTTACAGGATTCGCTATCTTAAAGTACGCATAAGTATCCGAAGTCTTGGTGTTTTCTATTTTTTTTTAATTCTTCAATAGGTAGCTCAGTTTGGTAGAGCATCTGGTTGAAGCCCAAAGTGTCGTTGGTTCAAGTCCAACTCTATTGACCAATTTTCTAAGGATAGTTTTTAGGGAGTCTTTTAAACCTTGTAAACAAAACAATAAAAATACAACATAAATTTAGGATATGGGCATTGGTATGCCAAGTGTTCTTATAAAGCACTGGACAGAGTTCAAATCTTTGATATCCTACCATAAGCTAGTTTAGTTCAATAGTAAGAATACGTGTCTGATACACATGAGACAATGGAGCGTTACCATTAACTAGTACCATTTAGCTCCATAGTGTAGATGGAAACACATGACACTTTGACTGTCATATCACAGGTTCGAGTCCTGTTGGAGTTACCATTTTTTATCAAGGAGTTCTTTAGCCAGTGTATGGTGTAAGTGGCAACATACGACCCTGTGAAGGTTGAGTTATGACTTCAATTGTCATTATGCTGACCAAAGTATTCAAGATAATTTAATAGAAAGATAAAAGCAAAAATGAACAAGAAACCTAAATCCAAAAATAGCCTAATAGAAAAGATTATAGCTAAACATAACTATAAGTCTGTTTTCAAGTTGAGTCTAATATTGAGAGATGTGCCAACTAAAGAAAGAGCTAGTAGACTTAAACAAGTCAAAGAAGACTTTACGACTAAGTTTTATCTTGATGATGAATTGATAATGGAGACTGAGATAATGGTCGGTTTGGGTCACATAGGGAACTGTTTTACTTGTTATAGGGAGTAATAATAAACATTATGACTAATCATAACAATTTGAGAGATGTAGCTGTTTATCAGCAACTAAAACAAATAGATAGAGCCTTGATGAAGATTATTAGATCAAAAGGTGTCCCAACTAATCAACTAAAAGATAGGTTGTACGTGAGTAGAAGGAATAGTGAGACCCTTTTTTACCTAGATGGCAATTTGATCTTGGGTGCTACTATGATTTTTAGTTCTAATCGGATTGGTTTGAATTTAACCGCATTTTGAAAAAAAGGCGAGCTTCGCTGACTAGTTGAAAAAAAGCTAAATAGATTTATAAGGAATAATAACAAAATGATTTTAATGAACTCATATATGAAATTTGCTGGTAGTACAGCCCCACCTACATCAGAGGTAGAAGGCAACGACTCTTACACTGTCTTACTGCTCAACATGGACGGTACGGACGCATCCACAACCTTTACAGACTCTTCAATCGGTGGGTCTACTCACACTATAACAGCCAATGGTGACGCACAGGTTGATACAGCTATTAAGCAGTTTGGGACTGGATCAGCTTTATTTGACGGGACAGATGATTATTTAACTGCTCCTAATAGTTCAGATTTTAATATGCAAACCGCAGGTGATTGGACAGTTGACTTTTGGCATAGACCAACAAGTCTTGCTTTAAGTTATTGTTTAATTCATTTTTTTAATGCTATAGTTGGAGCTAATTCGGGACTTAATATATATATAAAAACTGATGGTAGTTTTAATGTTGATGATGGAAATGTAGCATCTAATTTATCTGCGGGTACATTGGTTATAAACACATGGTATCATTTAGCTGTAACGAGAGAAAGTGGAACTGTTAAACTATGGATAGATGGTGTTTTGGTTGATTCTGAATTAGCACAAAACTATGGTGATTCGTCTTCTACTAATGTACAGATAGGAAGATATAAAGATGGTTCATTACTTGATGATGCTAACGGCTCAATAGACGAGCTCCGCATTTCCAAGGGCATTGCTCGCTGGACAGCTAATTTCACACCACCGACTGGTCCTTACACTCAAGATGTTTCAGACTACATAGCCTTATACAAGTTTGAAGACAATGGGAATGACGAGACTACTAATCACAATGCCACTATGTCCAATGTGACTTACAGCGACACTGGTGGAGTGACTGGTCAAGATAAGTATGGGATTTGGAACGGGACGACTAGTTATGGGCAAGTGACCGACCATGCAGATATAACGGACTTGAAGACTGTAAGTTGTTGGATTTATCTTAATGATTGGGGAGAATTAGATGCTGGTAGAATATTAGAGAAAAACAGCCTTAAAACATCTTTAATAGCTCAAGGTGGCGTACATCAAAATATAGGATTTTATAAGGTATTTGATGGAACATCTGGATTTTGGGTTTCAGCAGATTCTTCTATAACATTAAGTACTTGGTATCACATTGCATATACTTATGCACAAGATAATAATGTTGCAACTAATCCTATATTATATATTAATGGAGTATCTGTTGCTGTGACAGAGGATTCAACTCCTGTAGGAACTATGACCTCTGATACTGGAGGTGATCTATATATAGGTAATAATTCTGCAAACGACAGAACCTTTGATGGCAGAATAGAAAATATAAGATTCTATGATAGAGTCTTGACTCCTACGGAGATTCTAGCTATTTATGATGAAGAAGTCTCTTAGTATATTTGTAGTCAATTAGAAATAACAACTAATTGACTACAACAATAAATAACTATAAAACTTTATAAGACTCAAATAAATCTTTTAAAGCTCTAATGCGATCACTAATATTACATCTGTTTAGATTGGTTTTTATGTTGACAAAGTATTTTCCTTTAAACCTATCACCATTTTTAAATTTATAAACATAGTTATAGCAGTACAGTATCTTGTCATCCTCAACGACTATACAGTCACCAAGTTTACTGAATTGGTATTCAATTAATTTTTCTAGTCTTTTTTCTAGTTTAGTTCTCATGCTTTTAGTCTCCTATTTGATTTAAAGTAATTATTTACTATATACCTAGTTTACAAGATTGTCAAGTTGAAAAATAGCTAGAGTGTGCTATATTAAGTGTTATAGACTTCCCTCGCCTCTAAATGTATGCGTATTAAGGGAAGTATTTTGATGTAAAAGCAGTTAGAGATTAAAACATGTATTTTTCAGCTTGGAATATATTTTTAATATTATAAAAAACGGTATAAACAGAAAGGTTAAAAAATACTTATAGTCTCTTTTCAAGCTAAACACAAACGAATAGTCCAAGTCAAAAACAAATTATTTCAAAGAAAATGAAACAAACAATTAGGAGAAAATAGATATGTCCTCAAAAGATAACAATCACGCATACATACAGTTAGCAGCAACTAAAGGTGACATTTTTGCAGTAGGCAGAGATAGAAAAGTTGATATGATTATGATTCATAATACTAATTCGTCAGCAGAACAAGTTGTAATTCTATTTCACGATGGAACAAATGAATATCAGATTCTTGATAGAGAAATTGCAGTTGATGAAACTTATACAATGGAATTTCCTAAAGGTCTATATATCCCACAGGTTGGAAAATTAACTGGTAATGCAGACACAGCAGAAAAAGTTACTTGCTTGGTAGTTGGAACAATCGAACTGTAGGTTTGGTTTAATTAAATAAAATATATATAGGAGATTAAATATAATGTTTAAAAGTTCGATAGGAAATTCTCCATCAAACTCAACAGAAGGTAAATTGGCTGAATTGATTCAGGCAGAATTATCTATTCTTGATGGAGCAACAGTTACAACAGCAGAACTAAACATCCTTGATGGTGTTACTTCAACTGCGTCAGAGTTGAATTTAGTTGATGGATTAGTTGCAGATGGAATAAAAGGGACTAGCGTTAAAAAGATAGTAGCCGTACCTTTTTTGTTCTCAGATCAATCTACTTCTGGTGCATGGGATTCAGCAGTAACTATCCCCGATAATGCAATAATTACAAGATGTTGGTATGATGTAGTAACTACATTTACTGGTAATGGAGATGACAGTTCTACTATAGCTATAAGTACCGAGGGTGCTAATGATATGGTTACAGCAGTAGCAATTCAAACAGGTACACCATTTGATGCTGGAATGCAAGAAGGTATTCCACAGACAGATGACCCTTCAACTTATGTAAAAATGACATCAGCTAATAATGTAACAGTTACAGTTGCTATTGTTTCTACAGATACATTGTTATCTGCTGGTTCAATGGTAATATTTATAGAATACGTACAATCAATATAAAATAAACTAAACAAATAGACATTGATTATTTTAATTATGGTCAATGCTCTATTATAGTCAAATTAAAGCAAATCAGACTAGAGAAAAGAGAGAGAAAGATATTATGTCACAAATAGAAACATTGCATAGTAATGCTCAATATAAAGACTTGAGAACTAATCATTATGGGATAAGTGACAATATATGGAAAAAGACTATAAGAGAAGCTGATAGAGTTAAACTTAGAATATGTGACTATAGAAATCCATTGCCAGACGATGTAATGGAAAGACTAGCTAAATGTATGTCTGAGTATGAAAGTTATTGGAAAGAAGCAGTAAGACTGTACAAGATAATAAAACCAACGTCTACTGCATCATTAAAGTCTGCTCAAACTCAATTAAGACGAATAATAGACAAAAATCCTTATCCAATTATGTGTAGAGTTTTCTTTTTAAAGCAGAATAACCCAAAAGAAGATGTATCAGAACTAAAGTATGATAGAAACTTAGCTATCTCTAAGTTGTGGTTAACTATAAATGACCCAACATGTAGACATGGTGATAAACTAAACGCACTTAAGCTTTTATTTGAAGCAGAAGGATGGAAAAAACAGAAAGAAATTGACGATATACCACAGCTTATATTTGATTTCGGTAGTTTCTTGGACAATAACAGCAATAATAATCCTAAAAAGATTAAAAAAGATGAAGAAGACTATAATTTGCTACCTGTAATAGATGTAATCCCAGAATAAGCTATTGACAATTCGCTAAATAGGTGGTATATTACTATATATTTTAAAAATAACGGAGAAATTCTTAATGATACCAACAGACCAACAAGATGCAATAGAAGAACTAGAGACAGTAGAAGATTTATCTGCATATATTCAAAGTAGCTATGATGGTGCTATTGAGACTAGAGAACAAAACCTTATTGAGTCAAGATTACAGAAATGTGCTGACCAATATGCTGGAGAATATGAAGCAAGAGTAAAACAAGCAATTGAAGCAACTAATGGGATAGAAGTATTTAGAAAAATTACTACTACTAAATGTAAAGCGTTGCAAGATTGGTTATATGATATTCTTTTCTCGACTCCACAAAAAATATGGACTATTAAACATACTCCTGTACCAGACTTAAAAGATGAACTAGTAAAAGCTATAACAGAAAAAGTTAAAGCTATAGTTTCAAATAAAATGGAAGAAGATGAATTAACAAAAGAAGAAGCTGGTGAACTAGGTTACAAAGAAGCTTTTGAAATGCGTAAAAAGGTAGAAGCAGAATTAAACTCTGTTGCTAAGAAAAAAGCCTCTATGATGGAACTAGTAATGAGCGATCAAACAGTAGAGGGTAAATGGGAAAATGCTATAAAGGAATTTATAATAAACTTTTCAATATTTCCAAATGCTTTTATTCGTGGACCAGTTATAAAGATTAAGAAAACTAAAGAGTGGGTCAAGAAAAAGGGTAAAACTGTAATGCAAGTTTCAGATAAACCTTCACTAGAATGGCACAATGTATCACCATTTGATGTATTCCCTTCTAATGATGCCAAAACAGTTCAAGATGGCACACTTCATATAAGAACAAAAATAACTAGAAATGAACTTGCTAGATTTAGAAAAGAAAATGGATATAACGAAGAAAATATAAATAGTATATTAGAAAAGAAAATGTATCCATCAATAGATAGAGTTGACGAAGACACAGAACATGGGAGAAGAAACTTTGAATCAGAAAACCTTACAGATGATTTTCATAGAGATGTTTTCGAGGCTTTTGAGTTCTTTGGACCTGTCGCTGGATGGCTTTTATCGGAATGGGGTATGGATGTAGAAGATGAATTAATGTCTTATGAGATACACGCTATTAAATGCGAAGGTGAACTTATAAGAGTTGTCCTTAATCCTGACCCAATGGATAGAAGACCTTTTTATAGTGCAAGTTTTGATGTAGTTCCAAATAGTTTTTGGGGTTCTTCAATACCAGAAGCAATGAGGGATATTCAGTCAATATGTAATTTTGCAATAAGATCATTATGTAAGAATTTATCATTATCGTCTGGACCACAAGTAGTTATAGACTTAGCTCAAATATCAGACAGTACAAATATAAAAGATATTATACCTAATAAAATATGGTTCTTTGATGGTGAAAATTCAATGAATACAAGGAAAGCTTTAGAGTTTGTTAATATACCTATAAATTCACAAGAAATGTTAAGTGTATACCAACAGACTAGAAACGAATCAGACAATGTAACCAATATTCCAGCCTTCCAAACAGGTGATACAGATGTCTCAGGTGCTGGTAAGGCTTTAGCTAACTATGAGAAAATCTTAACTCCAAGTGGTTCAGTAGAAATAGGGAATATTAAAGTTGGAGATAAAGTTTTAAATACTTATGGGTCTAATTCTAATGTTTTAGCCGTATATCCACAGGGTAAAAGAGATATTTATAGAGTTAAGTTTAGCAATAAAGAAGTAGTTGATTGTGATATAGAACATAGATGGTCAGTATCTACACATCCAGAACGTGGATTTAAAACATTGACTTTAAAAGAAATCCTTAAAAATGGATTATATAGAGAAACTAAAATTAATGATAGATGCCCTAGTGGAATTAGATCAAAATGGGCTATCCCAAATATAGAATGCGTTAATTATGACGAGAAAGCAGTAGAAATTGATCCATATACTATGGGTGCTTTGATAGGTGATGGAGATGCAAGGTGTAGACTAACATCAGAAGACGAAGAGATTTTTGATAGAATACCCTACGAGCTTGGCAAAATAGATAATAGCGAAAGCAAAGGAAACTCGTATGCTAGGACTATATTAGGTCTTAAAAGTAAATATCACAAATACGGTTTGAATTGTAAATCTATATATAAATTTATACCAGATGATTACTTGTTTAACTCAAAGGAAATAAGATTAGAGTTACTAAGAGGTTTAATGGACACTGATGGGTGTTGTTCTGAAAGAGGCGATATGATATTTTTATCTACATCATCAGAAAGGCTAAGAGATGATTTTGTACGTCTTGTTAAATCACTAGGAGCTGTTAGCGTTTCTATTAAAGAAGAAAAAGATGGTAAAGGTAGTTGCAGAGGAAGAGAGTTTTACAGAAAAGAAAACTACAAAGTAAGATTTTATTTAGCTGATGAAAGAATATTCCATTTAGACAGAAAACAAGATAGAGTTAGAAAGCGTAAAGTAAAACATGTTTATATAACAGAAGTTGAACCTATAAGTAAAAAAAGTTTAGCTACTTGTATAACAGTTGATTCAAAAGATAGTTTATTCTTATGTGATAATTACATACCAACACATAATACCGCGAGAGGATTGAGCATTTTACAAGGTAATTCACTAAAAGGTATTAAAAGTATTATACTAAATATAAGTAAAAATATAATTCAACCTAGTATAGAGTTCTTATATGATTGGAATATGATATATAATGAAGATGAATCTATAAAAGGTGACATGAATGTAGTTCCAAAAGGTCCACTTGAAGTAGTGACTAAAGAAGAGAAATCTGTTAGAGTGAATGAATTACTTGCAATAACTAATAATCCAACAGACTTACAAATAACTGGACTAGCTGGTAGAGCAAAACTTTATAGAGAAAGTGTTAAAGTGTTAGACATGGATGTTGACGATATAATAAGGACTGACGAACAGTTAGAGCAAGAAGAAGAAAGTAATCGTCAGGCACAACAGGCACAAGCACAAGCTGAACAACAGGCACAACAGGCACAATTGCAATTAGAGAATAAAAAGATAGACGCAGATGTTCAAAACAATACTGCAAACGTAAAAGCAAAAATCGGTGATAGTATAAGGAGAACAGCAAGTGCATCAAGACAAAAAAGCCAAGTACAAACAAGCGATAATAAATCTAAAAAGTAATCCAAGCTTTTTAGAACTAGCAGAATATATTAAAGAATTATATGAAGAAAAGAAAGAAGTTCTAGTATCAAGTAACAATGATCTTATTCGAGGAGAAGCTATGATGCTAAGAATATTAAATAAAGATTTTAACTAAAAGCAAAAACGAATAAAACAAAACACAAAATGATTAGGAGCGTCTTCTTGACACCTAGAAAGAGAGATAGTATTAATGAGTTATAATGTTGTTAAAGATGGAGAGATGGCTGAAAAGCTTGCACAGGAATGGATCGCTGGAGTAAAAAATGACACTCAAAAAGAGAACGTCACAAATAAACCAGAAGAAAATGAATTGATTGACGAAAACTTACCTACAGAAGCTGACGAGCAATTAGATGAAGTTGAGACAGTTGAAGAAGTGCCAGTAGAAAAAGAAAAAAAGCCAACTCAAGAAAAAGAATCTAACGAAAAACCATTACTAAATCCAAACAAAGAGAATGACCTTAAGTATTTAAAAGATAGGACATTAACAGCTTTGGGGATTACTAAAAGACAAGCAGAAGAAATTAAAGGTTTTAAAGAATCTAATAAAGCTTTTGAAAGACAGATAGAAGAATTAAAAACACAAATGAACTCAATACAGGCTAAACCAACTAAGGAAGAGCTAGAAGAAGCTCCTATAGTTAGTTCGGAAGTTACTGATGCAGACCTTGAAAGAGAGTTTGGAACTTTAACTGAGGATTACGATAGAGAATATTTAGTGCAGACTGTTAAGGGTAGAAATAAGATTTATGATAAAATTAATTCACTGTCAGAACAGATAGAGTTTATGAAACAAGAGAACCTTAAGTTGAAGCAAAAACAAACAACAGGCAATTTTTGGAGTAATGTATATGGAAGACTACCACAAGCAAAAGGGATACTGGACAATCCAGCGTTTGAAGCTTGGCTGGACGAGCCTATGCGTTATGGTAAGAAAAAGTTTGATCTATATGATGATGCTTATAAATCTGCAAATGTAGATGTAGTAACAGAGATTTTTAAAGACTTCTTAGACGAAACAACATCTGAAAACAATGATTCTGGTAAAATAAGTGATGAGATTAGAAAACAAGTTACACCAGATAGTACTCAGCCTACTAGAATAGGCAAGAAAGATAAAGGGTTTATGAGGACTTCTGAAATAGATAAGTTCTTTAAACTTGAAAGAAAAGGGAAATATACCGTAGCACAGTCAAATGAATATATGAAGAAAATTAGACTTGCAAACGAACAAAATAAGATTATTAAAGATAATTAACAATATTTAGATCAAGGAGATTTAAAAATGGCTTACAGAGCAAACGACTCAAATTCATGGAGTCACAGTGATTCTAGTGGAACAACTTCTTATGTACCAAATCTTTTCAGCTCAATGCTGTTAAAAGAATACTATGAAAAAGACGTAATGACTGCTATTACTAATAATGACGCAGATTCAAGTGGAATTAAAGAAAAAGGTGACAGAGTTACTTTTAGAAAACTTCCAGCAATTTCAATCTCCGATCACGCAATTAATGACACAATAACATATGAAAGACTTACATCAACAGCAATTACTCTTATTATCGACAGAGCTAAAAGATATGCTTTTAAACTTGATGATATTGATAAGAAACAGATGGATATGCTTTTAGACTCTAAGTTTATCGAACATGCAAGAAAAGAAATGAGTCAGACTATTCAGCAAGAGTTTTTAGCTGATATGGTTGATGAAGCTCATGCAAGTAACCTTGGATTGACTGCTGGAGTTAAATCTGCTTCAATTAATCTTGGAACACATACATCACCATTGCCTTTGACTAAATCTAATATTCTTGACTTCTTTGAAGACATGAAGCTTGTTTTAGCTGAACAGGATGTACAGGTTGAAGACTCAAGTCAACTATTCGTAGTTGTTCCTCCAGCTGTTGCTAGTCTTGTTGGAAGATCAGACCTTAATGGGGCTAACTTTAATGGTGGAAATGAAGCATTAGTTAATAAAGCTGGATTCGTTGGACAGCTTGCTGGATTTAATATCATGAGTACAAATAGTGTACCAGTTGACGGATCAAAAGAATACGACATTCTTTTCTGCCATAAATCTGCTATCTGCTATGCAATGCAGTTGGCTCAGAACCAATTGATTCCTCAGTTGGAAACACAGTTCGGTTGTGGATTCCGCGGGATGATGCTTTTTGGCTGGAAGGTATTAGAAAATGTGGCTTTAGGCAACGCAGTTGTAACGGTTTAAACAGGAGTAGCAGCACTTGACAATCCCCTAAGTTGTGATATATTATATATAAACCAACTTAAGGGGAACTATATGAGTCATAAAACAAAAGAAGATTTGTTCTTTAAAGAATGTAAAAGATGTGGTATTTGGAAATTTAGTACAGATTTCGGAAAATCTAGTAGAAATAAAGATGGTCATATTGGTGTATGTAAACAATGCAAAGCAATAGACACCAAAAAGCACAGAGAAGAAAACAAAGAAAAAGAACAAGCTAGATCTAAAAAATATAGAGAAGAAAACAAAGAAAAAGAACAAGCTAGACATAAAAAGTATAATAGTAATCCTTATAATAAAATAAAACGTCAAGAATATTATAAAAAATATTCTGAAACAAACAAAGAAAACATTAAACAAAGAAAACAAAAATATTACAATAACAATAAAGATTCAATAAGCGAGAAACATAAAAAGTATAGAGAAGAAAATAAAGAGAAAGAATCATTAAGACATAGTTATTATCATGAGAATAATAAAGAAAAAATAAATAAAAGAATATCAGCATGGCAAAAAAATAATAGAGAAAAATGCAATAATAAACAAAAAAAATATAGACAAACAGATAATGGTAAATTAAAATCATATCTAAATTGCATGAAACGAAGAGCTAGAAAACTTAAAAATGGAGTTTTCAATGTTACAGAAAAATATATAATTAAAGAACAAAACAGGCTTTTCTGTCCATACTGTGGAGACAGACTAATAGAAGGGTACAAACACCTAGACCATATAATTCCAATCAGCAGAGGTGGTCAACATAGAGAGGGCAACTTGACTATGTGCTGTAGTAAGTGTAATTTAAAAAAGAGTTCAAAACTTATAATAGAATTTAAAAACGCTGAATAACAATTTTAGGAGCTTTTCGGTTTATTGCTTTTTCCGTTAAGTTCCTTCCTTTTTTCATATTTCTAAAGAAGCAGTTGACAAAACAATAATTTATGTTATATTAAAAGAACAGAAGAGTATATAGATAATTAAAGCAAATAAAAAGGGAATAGCTAAAATGGGTATTAGAGACAAAAATAAAGTTAAGCTTAACAATCTAAAAGTTGCAGGAAAATGGTGTGCTAGAAGAATCCAAAATGATGATGGTTCTTGGGAAGACGAATATAACAGAGACAGACTAGTTGTTTTTCCATTCACCTCAAGAAGAGCTAGTGCCAGAAACATGAGACAACTCACAGACAAAGAAGCTGTTCAGTACGAACTATCCTTAAAAGGTGTAGAAAACAATAAGGAATCACAGATAGAAGCACTAATGAAACAGATTGCTTTGTTAGAAGACAAAGACGTTGAAACCATTAAAAAAACAATAGCACCAAAAAAGGCTACAGGTAAATAATTATGGCTGTTACATTAATAACGACTTATGAACTCATGGTATCTCGGTTAATGACTGACATTCCAGCACTTTCTCAAGGTGTTGCTCTACAAGCTTTATCTCATGCTGGTAGACAGTTCTGTATTGACTCAGAGGCTTATACTAAAGTTTTAAGTTCTATTGATGTAATAACAGATCAAAAAGAATATACGTTAACATTTCCTACTGACACTAAGCTAATAAGAGTAGAGAAACTTTTCCTTGGTAGTGACATAAACATATACAGTAGCTATCAAGAGGATTATGACTCATATAATATAGAAGACGAAGATACAGTTGTACTAATCAATGCACCTACAAGTAATACTACAGGTGGAATGGTTGTAAAAGCTGTCCTAAGACCTACCGCTGGTTCGTTAACATTAGATTCAAAAATAATAGACAGATATTTTAGTCCTATACTTGAATACGCCAAATATTATTTATTGTCAATGATAAAAAAACCTTATTCAGATTATTCTCTTTCAAGAGTCCATTTGCGTGAATACCATAAATGTATCGGGCAAGCTAAGAGAGAAAAGTTATTTGGCAATAAAAGTAAAACACAATCAATGCAGACTCCAATTAATTTATTTTAGTAGTCAAGGAGATAATAAAAAAAATGAAAATAACTATAAGAGATTTCAAAGGTATCTCGCCAAAAACAGACCCTATATCTCTCCCTGACAATGGGGCTCAAACAGCCCATGATTGCAGTGTTGAAAGTGGGGTATTAAAACTGTATGATGGTGTAGAGTCTTTATCAAGTTTCACACAACCTACAATTGTACCAGACACATTCCCAATATTCAATGCTCCTACAGTTGCAGAGAGCTCTATACTTACCACTGATATGCTAGAAGGCATAACTATAACTTATAAAGAAGACTATTACACTGGTACTGCTAAAACAATTACATCAAGCACAGCCGATATAATCTCTACAGATATAGGCTTTAAAATTACCCTCCCAACTATTTCAAATGAAAAAGTAAGTATAAGCTATGCTGGCATAGATAAACAATTATATTATAAATCTGATAATACATGGAGCAATCCTTGGTGGAGATCCTTAAAAGTAAGATTAGTTAATCCAGTTACAGGAGTTGAGGGAGATGAATTAACTGCATATTGTAATGATGGGACTACTATTAATTTTGTACCTACAAAGTATTATAATTCAATAAGGTCTCAAGGATTATCTATGCAGTACAATAGACCTTCATATTCTTCTGCAGAAACAGTAGCCTCATCTAATAGGACTTTTGTTAGATATAGAATAGCTGGAATGGATGCAAATGGAAGGATTGGACCACCAAGTGAGCCATCAGCAGGAATAGCTATGACCGACACTACGTCAATTTTAGTTACAATTCCATCAATATTAACAGCAGGCAATGTAGACATAACTAAATATGTTATATATAGAAGTACATATAGCGTACAATTAAGAGACTATAAAATAGTAGATACAGTTGATGTTGGGGATAGCACTTATGATGATTTAATAAATCTTGTTTCACATCTAGGTAATCCAATAAGAACTTATAACAGCAATATATTGTACGGAAATGCTCCATCTGGTTTGACTGGAATAATTAAAATGCCTACTGGTTTTTATGTTGGATATGTTGGGAAACAATTATACTTCTCAGGTATAAATGAATATAACCATGAATGGTCTGCTTTTTACAGTATGCCTATAGACTATAATATAATAAAGCTATATCCGTTAAACAACGCATGTGTAATAATGACAGAAGAGGCATCATATGCTGTATTTGGCAGTAATGTCTACGAGCATTTTGCAATATTAATAAACAGAAACGGATTAACAAGCTCAGAATCATCTACATTTTATTTAGACAAAGCATATTATACTTCATATGATGGACTAATGGAAATAGGTTCAAGAGTTTTCAATGTAATAACTAAGAATACTTTTAATATACACCAATGGAGAGCATTATTACCAGCAACAGCAACTTTGACTAGATATGAAAATGGATTATTTATGAAGACTGCTAATGCTTTGACTAATAATTATATATTTGATTTAACTAACGGAACAGTCACAACTACTTTATCAACAACTACTAACTACGATGCAACTACATATAATTGGAAGTCAAAGAAATTCCTAACTCCAAAACCAAAAGCATTCCAAACTGCTAGAATTTTAAGTTCATCAAGTGGAACTATTAGTTTTAAACTATATGGAGATGAAAATTTATTATACAGTGCTACAGTTTCAGTTAATGAAAGTTTTCAAATGCCAATAATTAAAAAATGTATATATTGGGAAGTAGAAGTTGATTCATCTATTCCGATAATAGAGATACTTATAGCAGATTCACCTGATGAAATAGGACAACAATAATAATGAGTAACCAGACTTCAAACGAAATATTGTTTTGGGAAGACCCTTGGGGAACTCCTATGTATACAAATGGAGATATTGATGAATCTAGTATTTCTAGTGAGACTAGTTCTTCTAGTGGTTCTTCTGGTGGTTCTTCTAGTGATGATGATGGAAATGGGAATGGTGGTTATTCTCAGGAATTGAGAACGTCAGCAGAAGATACTATGGATAAAACAGAATTAAATGATCTTTTATGCAGTAATATAACAACGTGTACTGGTGATAATGAATGTAAAACCTATGGTAGCAATATAATATTAACAGGAACACTTGCTGTTGTTCAAAGTGCCTTTGAAGTTTATGATTCTACTAGCAAATTAAACACTCTATGTAGTGATAAAGATGGCTATAGTGGTATTTGTGGAACTATAAATATGATTTCACCATTAAACTCTACAGATGGTGAAACCTTTTCAATGGAATTTAATTGGTGTTGCTGTGAAGAACCACCTGTAGATGAAGTTACAGACTGTTCGGATAATGATAGTGATTGTGGAGGTGATTGTATTGGACAAGATATAAAGACTAGTGGATGGTTTGAAGACTATTCTCTGTGCGTGACTGGTCAAACAGCTGGAGGGTCTGGTGATGCGTTAGATACTCAATGTCAAGAATCAGTTGGGTCAAATTCAACATCATGTGGGGTTAAGACAGAGCCTTGTACTTTTAGTGGGACTAATGGGTTTTGGAATTATAAGTATACACAATGTTGCTGTGTTGGTGTTCTTATAGGAACATTCGGTGTTGACGCAAAAGGAAACTGCACAGGTCGAGGAGGTGGTGGTCCTGTATCATTGGGAACATTAAGTGCAGGAAGTTATAGATTTAATTACGTAAGTGGAGCTTCAAGTCAATGGTCATCTGATGATCATGTTCTAGCAGATGGAACAAGTTGGGGGTGTTTTTTTGGAACAAGCATGGGTGAGGTATTATTTGCCTCATCTGGTTCATATACCTCATTTAGTTCAGCATCATCAGCATCATCAGGAAAAAGTGTTACTCTTTCATGGGGTGGTGGAAATGCCACTGCTTTTTTCCCAGATGACCCATGTAGTGACAACAGAGGTAGTGTTAGTTTTAATTTATACGCATTATAAAAACAAATCATAAAAGGAAACAAAATGACTAAAAGCAATAAAGAAATCGGACAAGACTTAATAAATGGAATAGCAGACGTATCATATTCTCTTGATGAATTTCATAGAGACCCAAAAGTAATTCAAATTATAAATAAAACTATTACTCCAATTACATTCATAGAGTCAATAACAGATGAAGACCCATATGGATTAGTAGAAGTCTTTCCAAATAATTACAGAATACAAAGCAAAGACTCAGATATTACAGCACCTCACATGGTTTCACAAGCAGAAAGAAATAGCTTGTTAATTAACAAAGACATTATACTTGAAGTTTACCCAGAACTAACTGAAATCTTTGATATTAAAATAACTCAAGGATGTACAGGCTGTAAAAAGGGCACTCATGCTTTATTGGTTATTAATTGTATGTTTATAATTGGTGGAATAGATAGAGACTTGGACAAGCTTAAAGATGTATTTAACTATATGTTTATAGATAAGATGAAAGAAACTGAACCACAAAAGAACATTACAGCTGAAAAACTAATCAAACAATATATAGACTCTAATAAAAACAAACATAACTATTTAACTAGACAGTGTCCTAATTGTACAAAGGAACATTTAGCTTCTGCTATAGTCTGGTTATTACAGTACAGAAAAGACCCTGTATTATACAAGACAGACTTATGGATGTGTATTGGAGAACTTAAACATGCAGAGTATGAATGTATTCATATTGACAATGAACTTTCAAAGAATATAAGGATAGAAAAGAGAAGACTAGTAGCAGACCATAACTATAATCCTCAAATAGAATATATGCTTGGTCTTTAAAGTTATTATTATAGCCACTTGAAAAAACTGTAAAATGTGGTATAATAAATAGATAGATAATTATACATAATAGGAGTTTAGATATGGCAATGACACCAGAACAGATAGAAGCAGAGAGAATTAGAAAGCAGAAGCTTGCAGAAGCCAAAGCCAAAGCTAAAGCAGACAAATCTAAATATGCCAAAAAACAATTAGAAACTAACAAACTTGCTGGTGGTCTTAGTGGAAAACCATTGGAAGATAAAAATAGAAGTCAACTTAGTCCAGAAGCGACTAATGCCATAACTGGTCATGCAAAAAAAATGATTACCAATCCATTGGAAGATGCAAAAAAGATTGGGTCTAAACTTGTTTCAGGTCTTAACTCTTCACAGGAAGTTGATGGAGCTTTAACCTCTGGACAAGTAAGCGACATAACTAATTTTGCTGGAAATCCATTAAAGTCTTCTAAGCTTGGTCCTTTAACAGATATGTATTCAAAAGAAAACACAGTTGAAGATGATAAGTCTAATAGTCCTGTTTCTCCAACACCTTCCACAGAACAATCAAGTGAAGTTTCAATAGACAATCAAGATGACTTAACAGATGAAGTTCAAATAGACAATCAAGATGAATTAACAGATGGACAAGACGATTTAACAGACGAACAAATAGAGAAGAACAATCGGATGATAAGTGATTCTTATGTTAATGAAAAGATAGATAAAGGTGCATCTGGTTTAGACCAATCTATGTTATTTGACTTAATGGATGACAAATCAAAGAAGACTAAATTTGCTAGATCTTTGTCTGGTCAAGAACCAAAAACAAGTAATCTTTATGTGATTGGTGATAAAAGAGTGACTTATGATGAAATGCAGAAGCATAAAAAAGAGAAAGAAGCTAAAGGGATTGACACAACTGGAGAAAAAGTTAATAGCTTTAAAACATCTGATAGACAATTAAAAAGTAATATAGAAGCATCTAATAGAAGAAAAGAAGAAAACACTAGAAGAGAACAAGGACTACAAGAATCAAGAGACTTAAAAACTGCCAAAAGAGAACAAGCAGAAAAAGATTCAGTTTATAAAGGATACAAATCTCAATACATGAGAGAGCAATCAAGTAAGACTGGGTATACTTTTAATAAAACCAAAGGACAGGCATTGGCATCAAGGATAAAAAGAGATATTAATAGAAGACTAAGAATTGCATATCCAGACTTAAATCAAAATCAAATAAGAGAAGCAACTAAACAAGAGTTTGCCAAAGTAATCAATGAAGAGAAGAAAGCTAAACAGTCTGCAATAAGAGAATATGAATCTAAGAAAGAAAAAGCTAGAAACATTTCAGACAAAATACAACAACAAAACTTCAAGAATAAGAAAGCTGTTGCAGAATTAGATATAAAGAAACAAAGACTTGAAGCTTCAAAAGTAAACGCAACTCGCAAACAAAAAGTTGACTACGTGAATAGAGAACGAAAAATACAAAAAGAAAATAGCAAGTCAATAGACTACAATAAGAATAAAATAAACACATTAAAAGAAAAGATGAATAAAGAAGAAGAGAAAACTGGAAGAATAGATTCAAAAAATTATAAACTATATGAAGAACAAATAGAGTCATTTACTCAAAAAAATAAAGACTTAAATAAACAGAATTTTGCTAGTTCGTATTATGCTAAATCATCAGTTGACAAAAATGGAGCTAAAAAACTTGCAGTAGAAAGCATACTTGCTCATAAAGGATATGAAGGATTTAAAGTAATACAGAATTATAGTTCATTTAGAAAAGTAGTAACAAAAATGTTTGACGACTTAAAAGCCAATGGAATAAATATGAGTAAAGTTGACATAGCCAAGCTTGTTCGTAATACACAAGACAAAGAAGGTCAAAAAGTAATTGACGATGGAAGAAAAGACAGAAAAAGCAAGATGGCAAAAAATACCAAAAAACAATAAAGGAATATATAATGTCTCCACTTAAAAAAAAGAAACTAACTGCATTTAATGGCTTAGAAGACTTTATGGCAGATGTTCCATCAGATAGAATGACAGATAGTTTTGATTCAGTTAATAGCTCATTAGATGACAATAGTGTTAATGTTGACGAAGGTATTAGTCTTGATGAAATAGAGAACAGTAAATTGTCACAATCATTTTCAGATAACTTTGGAGCTTTTGAATCAACAGTCCTTACTTATGGAGAAGTGTTAGAGCAACACAAGGATGATTATTTTAACACTAGAACTAATCAATTCATGAACAAAGAAGAAGCCAAAAATACACCAAGTCAAGACAAGATAGGTTTATCTTATACAAATTCTAGTATAAATGGTTTAAGTATGGATACATATGCTCAAAAAGAATCAGAAAAAAAGGGTTATGGAAAAGAATCATTGGATTTTAATGACGTATTGAATGCCTCAAAAGATTACAACAAAGACGTAGAAGCATATTATGGAGATGATAATATATTTGCAAGTGGTGACAGGAAAGATGTTGGACTAGGTGAATATGTTTGGCAGAATGCACAAAAAGGTGCATGGGGAATGGTTACTGCAACAACAAAAGGTGTTAAGCTTGGATTAAGTTATTTATTTGATATAGATGTAGATGACCCAACATCGTTTGAGAATATTATGAATAAAAATATAGCTATTGCAGATAGACAAGAACAAGAAGACACTAAAGATTATGGTTTTTGGGATAAAGCTTTAATTGGAGCAAGTAGGACTTCTGCTGGATTACTAGCTACAATTGGATCTTCTATGCTTACTGGTGGAGTTGCTGGTGCTGTTGGATTAAGTGCAAAGCTTGGAGCTACTGTTGGCTCTACAATGCCTTGGATACTTGAAGGTGCTGGAACAATGTATGAAGATATGACTGATGCTGGAGTTCCAAAAGATATAGCAAAAGGTTGGGGATTAACTATGGCTGTTCCTTATGCGGTTATAGAAGCATTACAGGTTCAAACAATGTCTGGTTTAGGTAAAGGTGTATTTAAAGGTGTAAGTAAAGTGTCACCATTAAAACCTTCAAAAGTATTTACTGGAATAGTAAAAAGGCTTACAAATAATAAACTTCTTGATTTAGCCAAAAGCATAGGTGAAAAAACTATAAATAGAAATGTAGTAACTAAAATAATATCTGCTTATGGTATTAATGTAGTATCTGAATCAATTGAAGAGGGCTTTCAGCAAGCAACTCAAGTAATGGCTAGTGAACTTGCAAAAAGAAATGCCAATGATAAATATGGAATGCAATTAAAAGAAGAAGCTATCTTTATTAAAATGATGACAGAAGGTTTCGAGACAGCTAAAGACTCAATAGGAACTATGGCTATAATAGGTGGTGGTGGTGCTATTGTTGAGAATATAGAGAAAGCAAAAGTAGCTAAAGATAAAAAGAAAGCAAAAGAAATAATTGATATTATACAAGAAGAAGCAAAGAATACAGAAAAAGATAATTCAAACTTAAAAGATGAAATGGGTATTGGCTCAGAATCAATGGTCGACATAGCAAATAGACATGGACTAGAAGATCAATGGACTAATATTCCAGACGAATACAATGAAGAAGCTAGTGAAATAATGGAAATACTAGAAGAAGCTAGAAAAGAAGGTACACCTATTACACAAGAAGAATTACTTGGTGGACTAAAATTAAAAGAATACATAGATACAACTAGACAAGAAAAACTAAGCGAAAAGACTCCTGAAAATGATATAGTCGAAGAGTCCGTAGTAGAAGCTAAAGAAGATGTAGTGGCTAAACAAGAAGACGAGTTGACTACAGAAGACAAACAGGCAACAGAGATTAAGCCTGTAAGTGAGCCTGTAAGCAAGATTGAGTCTACCCCTACCGAGAGTTCAGTTGAGACTACAAAGATTACTGACAAGCCTGCAAGTAAGAATAAGACTACAACTGACAATGAGATTGATAAAGCTAAACAAGATAAAGTTATTATAGAGAATAAGGGTCAAACAAAAGAAGAGATAGCTAAAGAAAAGACAGAAGCAGAAAAAGCAGAAAAGATTGCAAGAGCAAAAAGATCAATACCATTT
>Ga0307989_1000526_pt1 | contig 24730 bp, 18 predicted proteins | sample EllFjometagen185_FD_203164 | JGI IMG/M metagenome (GOLD analysis project Ga0307989, IMG submission 203164) | Marine microbial communities from Ellis Fjord, Antarctic Ocean - #185 | ecosystem: Environmental > Aquatic > Marine > Unclassified | place: Southern Ocean | collected 2014-10-08 | reverse complement strand
AAAAAGAGTATATTTTTCGGTGTTATCATGCATATTACGCACTAATTCAAGATTTTTTTGGGATGATTCATCTACTATAAGGCTATCATATTCATTTTCAATTTTAATATTATTCACATGAATTAATAATTTTTTTGAAGTATGCGATAAGTATGTATACAGTACTCCAGTAGATTTTAGTAAATGATCATTTTTATCGAATCCAAAATGTTGGAGAGAAACTGTTTTAAAATGTTTTTTTAATAAGTCTTCAGATTGAGAAATGTCAAAATGCCAATCAGGATACCTCGTTATCATAGTCCATTCATGCTCAACAGCTCTCCTGAACTGTTCATCTTCAAAATATACCGATTCCTGAATTAGTATCTCAACGGGTTGTAACTTGGCTATATATCGTCTGAGACTTTCATAGTTTGTTTCCTTATTAACTAAAGTAACTACGAATTCCCCAGTAGATATATCCGCATAAGATAGAGAGATTTGTTTACCAAAAACAGCTGCAGATAAAATATAGTTATTTATACCAGAAATGAGAAAATCATCATCTACGACAGTTCCTGGAGTAACAATTTGTACAACTTCTCTTTCTGCCAATCCCTTGCCATTCTCAGGTAATTTTGTCTGTTCACAAATAGCTATTTTTTTACCAGCATCAAGAAGTCTTCTAATATAGTTTTTTGCAGCATGATGCGGGATTCCGCACATAGGAATTCCATGTCTTGCAGTTAAAGTGAGATTAAGTATTTGTGATGCTTCTTTGGCGTCATCAAGAAACATTTCATAAAAATCGCCAAGTCTGAAGAAAACTATCTCTTCAGGATACTGATTTTTAATGTTTTGATATTGACGCATCATTGGAGTTTCACTCATAAAAACTCAAAACTCCTAGTAAATACTTGTAGTAATAGCTAATACTAGTTTAAAGCCTGATTCAGCATTATCGGGGTTTGCTAATATATCACCAGGTTCCCATTTAACTATTCCATCTTCATTTACAGAAAAGTTTTTGGTAAGATAGAGACCCAATGGAAATCCCGGGATTGCCAATCGAATACCCAAACCTGTTCCAAAATAGAAATCACTAATTCCTAAGTTATTGACATCAGCTAAATCTGATTTATATCCTGTAGCACTTACATATGCTTCAGCCCAAATAACCTTTTCTGATATAGGCATACTAAATTCAAATGTATTATCCCAAAGGAATTCAAGATTATAAAGCGGGCTTCTCCCTCTCGCGACATTCATTCCGTCAATATAGAGTTTTTCTGCTTGTGTTGCACCAAGGCCCCACCCCCAGGTTCCGTTATTGCTGTAGAACTGGGGAAATATTGTAGAAACAGTAGTTTTAGCAGATATTACCCCTTTTATAGCTTCTGCTTCATCTCTTGGAATTTCAAATATTGTTGCGTAACCAGATAACGAGGTATTTGATTTGATATAATTAGATGTTCCGCCTATAACTCCACCAGCATAACTTAATATTTCCTGAAAGAGAAAACCCGTTGTAGTATTTTCTATTAAGTCACGGCCGTCCCAGGAAAAATTCAATCCAATTTTATTTGTAAATTTCCAGGCATTTAAGTTATTTCTGATTATTGGATTATAAGGTCGATACAAAGTGTTATCATAGTCGATATATGAAAGTGCAACATTTGTACTGCCGCCAAGAGTTAAACGACCAAGGCCGGTATGAAATGTATATCCAGAAGAGAGCCCAAGAGTAAATTTATATTGATCATAACTCATAAAAGTACTTTCTGGAACTGAAATACCGGCAGCCAATGCTGCTTGATAATCGTCGTAACTGTTAAAGGGGTCCGGTGCAGCTATTCCATCCATATAGTCATCTTCATTAAATATATATCCTGCATAATCCTGAAGAATGTTTGACTGAAGATAATGTCCTGCAGCAAGAGAAATCCCCCCGCTCCAACGTTGATTCATAAGCCAGGTTTCCTGAAATGAAAAATCTAATGTTTGAGATGATGGAGAAACGTTTAATCCAATAGAAAAATCCTGTCCATTTCCCATAAAGTTTTTATCTGTCCAGGAAAAAAATCCAGAAACAGGAAATTCATCAGTGCCTCCGAATGTTGCACCAAATTCCAAATCAACTTTATTTGATTCAACTATGGTTATTTCTATAACTACAGCATCTTCGTCACTCCCATAAAGTATTTCATAAGAGACATCATCAATTATTCCCGTATTATACATGTTTCTCATACTGCTGAATAATTTATCAATACTAAATATATCACCAGGGTTAATATCAAGTTCACGATAGAGTACAAAATCATTAGTTTTATCAAAGCCTTTAATCACTATATCTTCAACGCTGGATTGAATCCCTTCACTAATTGTCATGGTATAAGATACAAAACGTTCGACTTCATTTTTTGTCTCTTTTGTATCAATTTTACTCGCAACATATCCATCATTCCAATAAAGTTTTGCTATATCTGAAATATTCTGTTGTATTTTTACTATATTTAAGGGCTTTCCCACTTCATGTGTTATAACATCCTGAATATCTTCTTCTTCTAAAATGGTATTTCCTATGATCTCAATACCACCAAATTTCCACTCATCACCCTCTTCAATAATAAATTTAATTTCAAGCATATTCTTAGAAGGGTCGGTTTGATCAGTTTCTGAAATACTCACATTGGTAATAACAGCATTTATAAAACCTCTTTCATTATAATAGGTAAGAATTGCCTGTTTATCTTCCTCAATACTGTTTTCTAAATAATTACCCTGATTAAATAAAGATTGCTGTCTGGAAACAATTATTTTTTTGAGTGTATTTTCTGAAAAATACTCATTTCCTTCAAATAAAATAGTAGATATTTTTGATTGAAGACCTTCGTTAATTGTTATGGTGAGCTCTATAGTATTAGCCTCTGTATCTGTAACCATATCACTGATAATTTCTACAGAAGTATACCCTTTCGATAAATACAACTCTCTAATAGCTGCTTCGGAATCTTTTATTTTTGCACTCGTCGCAAAACTCTCAACTCCTAGAGTAAGTATTTCCTCTATGTCTTTTAGTCTTACGGTCTTATTACCAATAATTACTTGTGTTTCAATAATTGGCAGCTCAACAAACTGAAAAATGATAATAAGATCTTCACCGCTATCACCTCCCTTTTCAGCCTCTGCAGAGAAATATGCAAAGTACTGCAAATTAAAAAGTTCACTTTGCAGAGAAGTAAAAAGTGAATTATCATATGATTTTCCTAGATATCCATTTGTGATTTCACGAAGTTCAGTTTCATCAACATGAACCAATCCATCAAATTGAATACTGAAAATAGGTTTTCCAGTCCACCACTGATCTGTTTGATCCTGGGCAATCAAAAAGCTGTTTATTGTGAGAAAAATTAAAATTACAAGTACAATTTTTTTTAACATATAAATCCTCTAATTACTAAAATGAAAAACTCCAGGAGAGTCCAATGGTAAGATTTTCCAAAAATTGAAATGGCTGCAATCCATCTGGCTGCGTTGAAACACGTAAAAAATATAGTGGATTTTCCCATTCAATACTTAATTCAATATCGAGTTTTAGGTCATCCGTCATAAAAAGTCCTGGTCCATAGCTGTCATTTGCTGTTAAGTGCAGCATGGCCTGCAAGAAAATATCATTATTTATATACTTTCCCAAGAAAACTGTTGTATTGTCAAGATACCTCGCAATTGGGTTCAGCGACAATATCTGTAACTGTGAATTTGTGATAGTTTCCAAAATTATATTCTGAAAAACTTGCGTTCGTATAGAGAACAGATCAAGTTGAAAAGTGTTACGAACAATATTTTCAAAATCAGAAATTGGATCAAGTTCTATAATACCCAATTGCTGTATAACATCAGTTGCAATCGTTGCCAAAGCAAGTGCAGAGTTAATATTAGTCCCACCAATTATATCGCCAGGTAATATATTCTGCCCTAATATTTCAGCAATTTCAGCTACTGATTTAGTAGGTCTTGAGCTTAAAACTGGTGTGAAAATACTTATAGGATCGTTTTGTATTTTCAAAAATATATCGATTTTGTCTCCATTTTTATCAAAGTCCCTAAGCTTAGCTTCAAGACTGATGTTTGGATCAAAATTATAGAGGTGATTTTCATTCATTTGTAATAAACCGCTGGTAATGAAAAAACTTCTCTGAAAATAAAATATTTCACCACCAAGTATTTTCATGTCTCCATTCACCTGATATTTTTTACTATTAGCATCATATGAAATTGATAAGCTTTGATTTTCTGCCAGAGTTGCTGAAATAATAGGAAAATCAAGATTGGGCAATATTGCTTTTACATTATTACCTGTTTTCATGGTAAGTTCGGCTGATATCAATGCTCGATTATTTTGATTATCAGATTTCCCCTCAGAAGATAAACTTATTATTGTATCATCAATTTCTAACTCTCCTGAAATCAGCATTTCAGAACCGGCACCATTGAAATTCACTAATCCGGATATCATTCCATCAACGATAAGTCCAATTTTATTGAAATTATTTTTTAGATTAATTTTTTCATTTTCAGGAATTATTATTGAAATATCATAATAAAAAGGTATTAGATATTCTAATTCCATCTGCATTGTTATTTTTGAAAATTCATTATCTATTTCTGCATAGAATGGAACAAAATATAGTGTTTTCTCACTTATTGAGGCACTTATGTTTTCTGCTTTTACTTTTTGGGGTAATACTTTGGATGTTATTTCAGTGTAATCACAAAATAATTCACCAAAGAAATCAGGATCTTCAATTGAACCTGTAACGTGCATATTTCCATAAATATTACCGTAATCAAAATGCAAATATTCAGACATTTTTAAAATAGAGTTAAGAAAAGTTAAATCAAACTGAATATCTTCTGTTTTAACATCAATTTGACCATTTTTTAGATAACCATCTAATGTAAAAGAAAATGGTAGTGGATTTTCAACTGATTTCCCTATTGAAGCTGTTAGTTTTCCTTCTCTGGTGATTACAGCATGTATAGAATTTTGAGGACCACCTGCTATAGAAATTAAACCATTAGCTATTTTAGCTGCAACAGGGAAGTCATCTATAAGAGTGATCCCATTCGATTTTATTTGAGAAATTGTTGATTCAATTATCAAATCCTGTTGAAGGATTTCATTTACTGAAATATCAAAAATAGAGAGAATTTTTTGTACTTCAGATTTAAGTTCAAGATTAAATGTAATCATTCCATTTTTTGTAATGAGTAATTGAAAGCTGGTACTTTCAATTACTCCACTTAAAAAATCATATTTTAGCGTAAAATCATTAACAGAATTCCCATCATATTCACCTGAGAAATTATCAATTATTAATTCTTGTTCATTGCCAGAAAGAAAGACTCTTCCAGAATATGGTTTTTGTGACATCAAACCATTACGAATACTCAATTCCGAAGATATATCATAATTTTTATTATTTCCTGATAAGGTTAAAGTTCCATCTACAATACCAGACCCTATTTCTATTGGAGCATGTAGAAGACTTCCGCCTGTAATATCAGCTGAAAGTAAAATTGATTCTCCTAATATATTTAATGATATATTTATTTGTTCTTTATCATTTTGCATACTTATCAAAGAATCAATATACAGAGTTTGAGACAGTTTATAACTAATTTTACCCTCTCCAGATAAAATGGATATTGAGTCGTTATATATTAACTGGGGGATTGTTATTAATTCAGGAATTATTTGCACCGATTTTAATTTAACAGTTACTGGATTTTTGCCAAATTTAATGTTCTCTATATCTGCACTGGAAATATTAATAATCCAATCGTCCAGGTTATTGAATTGAAAATTCATATCAGCATTTAAACTGAGTACAGAGAAAAAAGAAGATAGAGTTTCAGGTAAATGTTGATTTGAAAGGGCTAATAATCCTGAATACTGCATTAAACCCTCAAAGTTTTTATGTAGAGAAAATTCAGCAAACCCACTCTTTTGATTTCCACCAACACCTGATAAGGAAGTGTTGGCAATGTCCACATTTAAAACTATTGGATAGGTAATACTTTTATAATTAACTATTCCATCAAGGTCCAGCGATTTAAAATCACTGTTAATACTGTAATGTGATAGTATCGATCCATCTGTAAGATTTTTTGAAAATAATTCAATATTACCATCAAATAGTGAACTTCCTGAAATATCGGCACTAAGGAGAGGTCTCAAATTTGAATCTACTCCCGAAAAACTACGAAGTACATTTTGGATTTCAAAAACATTTATTTGCAATTCAGGAGTTTTGGTTTCAAGATTTACGGTACCTTCAACGGAAAGCAGATAATTTGGAATAGTTATATCTGCTCCAATAATTGAGATAGAATTTCTATCACCCTCAAATGATGTTTTAATAGTTAAATTGGGTAAATTAGGATTTAATAACAAATCATGTAACACTAATTGACTTTTATAGGATAAAGAAAAATCAGGAAATAGCATATTTAGAAATATATTTCCATCCAATTTTGATCCTGCTAAAAAACTCAGATTATTATAATCTATAAAATTTGATATTTGTTTTTCATACATATCCACTGATAAATTATCAATTAATAATGTTGAAGAAAGAGATTTATCAATAATGCTGTAATCAAAAAGTGTAGATAATCCAGGAATCTGTAATTTCCCCGATACAAGTTTATCGGGTACGTTTATATTCATTGATCCTACGATTTTTTTGAAAAACTCTTCTTTATTAACAACTATTGAATTAAATATTAGATCCGAACTAATAATTTTAGTTTCATAATTATAATCAGCATTTAAATCAACTATTGAACTAATTTCTACTTGATCACTAGGGAGAAGTGAACTGTTAAGAACTGTTCTTAATGATCCTGATAAAGACTGTCCACTGTTTTTAATATAGAGATTTGGTGAATTAGCCTGAATGGTAAAATCGGTATCCTCAAACTGTATATCAAATTTACTCATTTCTGATAGAAAAGATAAATCAATAAATTGATCTATCTTTGTTTCAAGAAGTATTGTTGGGGTGTGAATTTTTCCATGACCAGAAAGAGATACTCCGGGAATAACCAAACTTGAAGAGATAGCGTCTGTTTTAAGCAAAATATTATAGGTATCCCTGGTAGGATTATTAAAGAATTCTATAGTTGATTTTTGTAAGTCAACTTCAAAAGTACTCTTTTCCTCTATTAGGTTTGGAGGAATACCTTTTGATTCAATAAAGAGTGCCAATTCATTAAAAGAAAAATTAAGTGCAGGTATTGTTGTTGGAAATGATAGATTCGCATGAAATGACAACTCAGCTTTCTGCATATCTGCAGTAAGAGAATCATTATTTTTATTTATTAACTCTGTGTTAAGTTGCTCTGAGTTAACCTGAAAATCAAATTTTGTTGAAAAATTTTTCCGCTTCGCCAAGATATCAAGCACATTGCTTTCAATGAGTAACTGATATGTATCATCTTTAGATTCTGATACAGAATTAGCAATATTTAGACTTATATGATGCAGAGATAAATCCTGTAAAGAAATACCACCATCTATAACTACGGTATTGAAAACTGAGGAGGATATGCGGGGAGAATCAGTAAACAGGATATCTGTTTTAGAGATTTTAGCAGTAAAATCAACTATACTTTCGTTTTCAAGAGTTATTATTTCGGTATTTTCAAGTACAAAAGTGCTTACAATATTTGAGGGATTTCCTGAACCATAAATCTCAGTTTTAATTATCTCTGCCATAATGTTACCAGATGTAAATTGCATGTTGTCAATTATTAGATCCAGATTAAAATTTCTTAAATCAGTGACTGTATTTCCATATTGGAAAATAAAATCTGAATTTTGAATATTTACCATGACTTTCAGCTTAGGTAATAAATTTGATATAAAATCAGATTTATCAATTGGTTCTTTTTGCTGATCACTTATTACATTACTACTTTTTGCTTGAGAAAGTATTCTTGTTATTTCTGATTCATTCAAACTTCCCATCATACCGTTAATGGTGAGATTGATAGAATACTGATCGAGATTTCGATTAAATAATAGTTTTAAAAGGTCATATTTAATAGTCATTTCATCAATATCTGCAATTACGTTCCGGGAAACAGACCTATCCTGAATAACCACATCATATAACTTAACATGACGAAGTATATCTTTATCTTTTAATTTGAATGTAATATCAGAACCCAGAATTTCTTCTATAGAATTTATATATCTATCAGCAATGGATATAGAACGATCCTCCAAAAAATGAGTCAGAGGAATTGATATGGCAGCTGAAATAACCAAAAATACGGCTATCAGCACAATATTGAGAATAGTATTGTGATTTTTCATTATATATCCAACATTTAAACAATCATATTACATAAAAGATTACTAATAAATATGTTTTTTTTTAAAAAATATATTATAAATAATTTAATATGAAAAAATTAGTTAATATTTTACAAAATGTAATCGTTTTTGAGGGTCTTGACGGAGCAGGAACTACTACTCAGGCAAAATTATTGGCGCAGAGATATATAAATACTGGTAGTAAAGCTATTCTCACTTGTGAACCAACTGATTCACTAATTGGAAAATTAATTCGTCAGGTTTTGCGGGGTGATATTGATATTACTCCTAGATCTTTGGCCTTTTTGTTTGCTGCTGATAGAGAGAATCACTTATTTAATAATAAAAATGGTTTTGCATATGCAATTAACAGAGGTGAAATTGTCATTTCTGACCGCTACTTTTTCTCATCTTTAGCTTATCAGTCAATAGGCACCCATTATGATGAGGTTAAAGCTATAAATAGTTATTTTCCATTCCCGCAAGTTGTAATATATATCGATACTCCCCCCGCAGTTTGTCTTGATAGAATTGAAAGCCGGGAAGATCGTGATGATTTTGAGACACTGGAATTTCAGGAAAAAGTTTATAACACATATGAAAAAGCATTTCATGAGATGCCTGAAAATTCTCATTTACTAAGATTTGATGGTACTCTGGAAATTTCTGTATTAGAAAAAGAAATTTTTACTGCAGTTTCTCAAATAATAAGCATCGCGTCGCCATAAGAAAAAAAGCGGTATTCATGTTCAATAGCCTCTTTATAAGCACGCATTATGAAATCATATCCGGCAAAAGTGGATACTAATATAAGTAATGTTGATTCAGGTGTATGAAAATTAGTTAGTAAATGATCAACAATTTTAAAGTTATAACCAGGGGTAATAAATAAATTAGTTCTGTTTTTTCCTTCTTTTACTTCTTCTGATGATACTGCTGCTGATTCTAAAGTTCTCACAGATGTTGTCCCTACAGCAAGTAATTTTTTTCCTGCCTTTTTACCCTTGTTGATATTTTCTGCATCTTCTGGAGATATTTCATATGATTCATAATGCATATTATGATCATGGATGAGTTCTGTCCGGATTGGCAGGAAGGTTCCTGCACCAACATGCAGAGTGACAGAAGAAATATCTGTTCCTGAAGTTTTAATTTTATTAAGAAGTTCTTTCGTAAAATGCAGTCCGGCTGTAGGTGCAGCGACGGATCCTATTTTATCTGCGTAAACTGTCTGGTACCGTTTAATATCATCAAGTATATCATCTCTTTGAATATAGGGAGGCAACGGAACATGCCCAAAGGTATTAAAGAATGTTTCATCAATAGCAGGTCTAATTCTAATTTTTCGATCCTGTCCAGGCTTACACTCAATAACTTCTCCTTTCACATTCCCGGGAAAAGAGATTATTCTTCCTAATTTCAGTCTTTTTGTTTTATTAGACATTATTGTCCAGACAGAATCACCTTCATCGTCAAGAAATAGTATTTCCAGAGGTATGCCTGAATCTAAAGTAGCATACATCCTGGCTTTACGAACTTTTGAGTCATTAACTACCATAAATGAATTTTGGGGAATAAAATCTACAATTCGATCCATTTTGGAATGGGTAATTGTTCCTTTTGCTATATCGAGAACCATCAACTTACTCATAGAGCGTTTATCAGCAGGAGTTTGTGCTATGAGGTTTTCTGGTAACTCAAAAGAGAACGTTCTGGTTTTCATTTCTGACTGCTCCTGAAGAAATTCCCAGTAAATCATATGCTTTCTGAGTCGCTACCCTACCTCTGGGAGTTCGTTTTAAATATCCTTTCTGAATTAGGAAAGGTTCATAGAAATCTTCTAATGATTCAATTGCTTCACCTATAGATATCGCAAGTGTTTCAGCCCCGACTGGTCCACCACCATAGAATTCTATTATTGTTCTTAAAATATTCCTATCCTGTTCCTCAAGCCCCTGAGAATCGATACCAAGTCTTTCTAGTCCAATTTTAACAATTTTTTCAGTGATTATACCATCGCCTATAACTTCTGCGTAATCGCGGAGTCGTTTTAATAATCTGTTAGCAATTCTCGGGGTTCCTCTTGCAGCACCAGCCAAAAGATCAATGGCACTATCAACAATCTTGGTATCAAGTAAAACCGAAGATCTTCTAATTATTTCAGCTAGTTCATCCTGAGGATAAAAACTGATCCGTGATGTAATACCAAATCTTGTGTATAATGGAGAAGCCACCTGACCAGCTTTTGTTGTTGCACCAATAAGTGTAAACTGTGGAATAGGAATTCTAATTGTTCTGGCAGCAGGACCTTGTCCAATTACCCAGTCAATCTCAAAGTCTTCCATTGCGATATAGAGCATTTCTTCCATTACCGGTCGTAACCTGTGTATTTCATCAATAAAAAAAACACTTTTCTCTTTAATAGTAGTTAGTATTCCAGCAAGATCCTTAGGTTTTTCTAATGCCGGTGCTGAGGTCATTTTAATTTCAGTATGCATCTCATTTGCAATAATTGAAGCAAGGGTTGTTTTTCCCAATCCTGGAGGACCACTTATAAACATATGATCAAGAGTCTCATCCCTATCGCGAGCTGCCTGGATAAAGACAGAAAGATTTGCTTTCAAACCCTCTTGACCTAAAAAGTGCTTAAGTAGTTTTGGTCTGAGAATATTTTCATGACCATCCTGAGTCTCCTGAAATTCTGTACCCAATAATGAGTTATATTCCTGATCCAATTCCTGATCCATATTACCCCAACTTTATAAGTGCTAAAGTAAATAATTTTTTCTCAAATACTTCTGTACTTTCAATAGTATTACCAAATTCGGAAAGACTGCTGTCAACAGCATTTTTTACATCCCGTTTCTCATATCCCATATCACAAAGAGATTGAATTATATCTGATACAATTTGCCTGTTTGCAACTTTCACTGCACTATTTGCTTTCGTATTTGCATCCAGGGATGTAAGTGTTAATTTGTCGCGTAAAGCAAGGATCATCTTTTGCGCCGTCTTTGTTCCCAATCCCGGTATAGCTGTCAGTACAGAAACATTGCCTGAATCGAGTGCTGAAATAAATTCTTCTACCGTTATACCGGAAAGAATTTTTATAGCCTGTTTTGGGCCAATTCCCTGGACTTTAATAATCTCAAGAAATAAATTACGTTCATCAATATTTCTAAAGCCATACAGCATCATAGCATCTTCCCGATGTACCAAATATGAAAATATTTTACACTCTTTTTTCTCTTCTGAAGACAGACTGCTTAAATGATGTGATGTTAGTGCAGAAACATGTAATTCAAGATCAAACATTCCTGTATGTATAATTACCTGCTGCTCTTTAATAGCTAATAGTCTGCCATATACTGCATCGATCATATTACTGTATCCTTTGATTTAAAATACTATGATTATAATAACATATTCCTGCAGCCAGTGCATCAGCAGCATGATCCGGACGCGGAATATCTTTTAGAGACAAAAGTAGTTTTACCATCTCCTGCACCTGATGTTTCTCTGCTCTACCTACTCCTGTTAGAGCTATCTTTATTTGTAAAGGGGTAAAAGTTCTGACAGAAAGTTCACTTTTCATTGCTGCAGCACCAATTGCTCCAATTACTTTTGCTATAGGAATTGCGCTGCTGACATTTTTTAAAAAATATATATCTTCAATACTAACTTCAGAAGGGTTATATTTTTGAATTAAACCCTCAACAGTTTTCACAATAGTAAATATACGTTCAACAAGAGGAAGGTTTTTTTCTGTGTTGATAACACCATATGCCAGCAGTTTAAACTTTTGAGATTTTGCCTCGACTATACCCCAGCCGGTTTTTGCTAAACCTGGATCAATACCAAGTATTATCATACTTAACTAGTCTTCAGGTTCATAATCATCAGCAATTTCAAGATTTGTGGATACACTCTGAACGTCATCCAAATCCTCTAATCGATCAATTAGCCGAAGAACTTTATGAGTTTTTTCCGTATCAATGGTGACTGTAGTATCAGCAATTTTTGTTACTTCAGCAGATAATTGTTCAAATCCAGCAGTTTGGAGTGCTTCAAGTACAACATGGAAATCATCAGGTGCTGTTAAAACTTCAATTGCATCGCCTTGTGTAGAAACATCTTCAGCACCGGCTTCCAAAGCTGCTTCAAATATATCATCTTCTGAATATTTGTCTGATGGGAAAACAATTATACCTTTCCTGTTAAAAAGATACCCAACGCAACCTGATTCACCCAGGTTTCCTCCTGATTTTGTCAAAACACTTCTGACATCCGCAGCAGTTCTGTTTTTATTATCAGTAAGTGCGTCTATCATTAACGCAACTCCGCCATGGCCGTATGCTTCATACACTAACTCAACATAATCAACACCTTCAAGATCTCCGGTTCCTTTTTTAATTGCTCTATCGACATTGTCTTTAGGCATATTCTCTGCTTTTGCTTTTAAAACAGCAGATCTTAGTCTGGGATTTCCATCAATATCGCCACCGCCCATTTTTGCGGCTACAGTTATTTCAGTTATAAGCTTGGTGAAAATTTTACCTCTTTTTGCATCTAAAGCGCCTTTCTTATGCTTAATGGATGCCCATTTACTATGTCCGGACATATTATCTCCTTATGCTTGATCTTTTATATTACGATAAATTCCAGATTAAAAATTCTTAACAGATCTAATTAATCCGAATATAATTTTTTATTCATAACGTTGATCAGCGGTGTATTTTCAGGTTCAAATTAGCACAGCTCAAAAACAGCTGTCAAGTCTAAGCATTTATCAACCTGGTGTGTCGAAAAATAGTTTTCAATTTCAATAAACATATCAACTAATATGGTATTCATAAACATAATACCGTTTTGAGAAAAATTTAACCAGTTATCCTGCACTACCATAAATTTATTATGCATTGAAGAATTTATAGTTTTCGGAATAATCTCTGTTAATACTATATCAAAGATTTTCTCAAACTGCACGAGATTAATTCCTGAAAAAAGTCTTAATCCCATTATAAGCTTCTCTTTCAAATAATCATCATAACTAAGAGATTCAATAAGATAATCTTTGTTAAGCAGAGAGGCTGTACTGCTTTGATATTGTAAAATGTTAGGTTTGCATTCAATTCTCAGTATCCTGTTTCCATTAAATAACGTTGATGCCGCTCCAGGGCCAATTCCCAAATAAGGTTTCATTTCCCAATATTGAAGATTATGCTTGCAAAAATGAGTATCAACTCCACTCTCAGATTTACGGGCAAAGTTTGATATCTCATAATGATGATATCCCATTTTTTCCATATATTTCCAAATTTCAGGAAGCATTTCTTCGCAATTTTCCTGTAATTCATCCATCTTACTAAAGTATTGATTATAAAGTGGGGTTCCCGGCTCATAAGTTAAATCATAAATAGAGAAATGTTCGGGATTTACTAACTCTATAATTTCATCAATATCACTTTTAACATCTGCAATAGACTGGTCAGGAATTCCAACAATCAAATCAACATTCAAATCCCAGGTTCGTGAAATCAGATTATGATTTTTCAAGGCATTACGAACAGTTGTCACCTCAGCACAATTTCTTCCAATATTATGTAATAGATTCTCTGATAATGATTGAATTCCAGTACTTAATCGAGTAGCCAATCCTCTTTGAAAAAGAGAAATCAGGTCATTATTGATATTTTCAGGATTACATTCTATCGTAATTTCTGATGGTTTACCGTTTACTGCAATTTTTAACAGCAGTTTTTCCAATAAATCCATACTAAGAATACCCGGATTACCTCCACCAAAAAATACCGTCTTATATCTTTTATTAAATTCAGAGTTTGCTTCGTCAATTTCGAGAAAAATTCTTTCACATGTTTTTTCAATACTAAGATTATTTTCACTTTTTGTACTAACTGGTAATGAGTAGAAATTACAATAACTGCATTTTTGCCGACAGAATGGAATATGAATATATAAAGATAACTCTTTTTGCTCTGACAAAACACTGGTTATAGAATTATATTGTTCATTATGGGAAGTATTCATACAAATTAATTCGCAATACCAATACGGTTTAATGGCCAAAATTTAAAAATTGTTTTTCCCAGTACATTTTTGAATGCAATAGGACCAAAATATCTACCGTCCGAAGAGTTGTCTCGATTATCTCCAAAAGGAAGCACATAATTTTCCGGAATATAAAAACCATTTTTATATCGTGCTGCAAGTGATTGTATATGAAAATCCGATGGATCGATTTTCTTCTGCATCGTATAATACTCTTTATAAAAATGATAATAATCTATAAAGGAGGAACTGGTTTTCAAAGCAATACCGGTTAATGATGCAGGGAGTCTGATTTTATTACTTGCATAAGCCTGTTTATATGCTGCAGGAGAAAATGTCTCGTAATCATCTGCAAGTATTTGCCTCTTCATCGGAAATTCATATCCAGACTTCAAACGAAAAACTTCTTCACTTATTTTCGCTCCATAACCATCAGGTTGAATATAAACATTCCCTTTTTCAAAACTAACTATATCGCCAGGAAAGCCAATTGCCCTTTTTACATAGAGTTGAGATCTGGGATCTCCATTTTCATCTTTATCAAGATTTACCAGTGAGAGTGTTATCATATACACTATTCTATTCACCACATCAAATACCGGTCCTCTGGACAAATAGTTGGGGTTTTCAAAAACGATAATTTCATTTCTTTCAGGTTTGTTAAAGGATAGTATTTTGGGACCACCAGGATAAATTTCAGGACCATAGATGAATTTGTTAACAAAAACACGATCTTTTACAAGTAAGGTATTTTCCATGGAAGGTGTTGGTATTTCATATAATTGAAAAATATATTGATTAATTAAAAAAACTACTATAACAGCCCAAAGTAGAGCTTCTATCCATTCCCTTAGCTGGCTTTTTTTCTTCTGTTTTTCACGAATTATAATCTGTTTTTTTCTGCGTTTAGTCAGTTTAAGTTCTGTCCATGTTTGTATTTTTTTATACCGATCAGTGTTATGCATCATAAACAACAAACTAGCATATTCACACTCCATTGACAAGTTTATCAGGTATATATACTCTACTGGCATGAGCAAAAAAAAAGCTGATAAGCCAGTTAAAATTAAACTAAAATCTATATTGGGTATACCTCCAGGACTCTATTTATTAATCCTTTATGCTTTTGCAGTATTAAGTATTTTATTCCTTGTCTTTTTTCTCCCAGGTATAATTAATAATGGTTCAATGGTAAGTTTAAGCACTTCTCCTGATGGTGCAGCTACTTTTTGTGATGATATATATATCGGTTCAGGTGAGTTTTCTGAGTTTATCCCTAAAGGTAATCATATAATCAGCTTTAAAAAGTATGGTTATACGACAGAGACCATTGAACGTAATTTTGGCGGTAGAATTGTCTTCTCCTGGATGTTTCCGCGAAAAACAATTGTTACCAGTAGTATGAAATTAGATTCTTTGGATGATTATCTCTATAACAAAGCAAAAACTCTTTACGAATGGTCTTATATAACAGATTACAGCAGTAACTACTTTTATCCTGAAGTATTCACTGAACTGGCATCAGACCTTTCATCTACTGATCTTACAGATTCACAAATTACCCGAATTACAGAATTCTATACACATACATCTGCTTTGATCAGCTCAGAAGAAATGTTGACTGATTATCTAACAGGCAGCGGGATTCTTTCCAATACTTATTCAAGAGAATTTACTAAGAAACAGCATGTTGAATTTTTACAAAGTTATTATTCAGAGAAAGATATTCTTAGAGCTGAATCTGATCAGATGCAAAAAAGTATTCAACAAGATAGCAAGAATAATGATTTCAATACGTTTAGTATTTTTGACACTTCTTTTATCACTCTTTCAGCTAATGAGGTTCTTGTAGGTGATCCTGATTTTTCAAAAGAATCAAGATTAACAGAATATCCGTCCATTATTGAGGTTGATCAATTTTCCATTGCTGTTAAAGAAGTTTCAGTAAGAGATTTTGCACGTTTTGTTGAAAGCAACCCTTCTTGGTCCATAAATAATAAACAAAATCTCATCCAGGATGGATTAGTTGATGCTCAGTATCTACTTGATATTGATTTACAATACCCTGACGAGATGCCTATCAGGAATATTTCCTGGTATGCAGCAGTAGCATATTGTGATTGGGCATCTGCTTCCATAGCTGAAGAATATTCAAATTTATATATAACACTACCATCCAATAAACAATGGCAATATGCAGCATCTACATTCTCAAGTACCTATACCTCTACGCTATCTTCTGCCCCGGTATTTATTAATATACCTGTCAATTTGATGGGTAATGTATGGGAGTTCAGTTCTGATACATTTATACCTACAGGTTCTTCACTATATGGATCAATAGATGCAGAATTGAAGGATGAATGGACACAAAGAGTTGTCATGGGTGGATCATGGGCAAATAGTCCTTCAGATATCTCTTCCTATACTATCGGAAGTATTGAACCCTATTCCTGTTCAGAATTTATTGGTTTCAGACCAGTTCTTCTTCAAAAGGATTAATGAATTGAGCAATTTTAAGTTATTATTAAAAAATAAAAAAGCATATTTTAATTATGAAATTTTAGAGACTCTGGAATGTGGTATTTCATTAGTTGGTACCGAGGTTAAATCACTGAGAACCGGAAAATTTTCTTATGGAGATGCTTATGTCCGAATGCGTAATAATGAGCTATTTCTCATAGGTCTTCATATTTCACCTTATGATTTCGGAAATATCAATAATCATGAAGCTTTAAGGGAACGAAAACTTCTTGCAAATAAGCTTGAAATTAAGAAACTTCGCAGAAAGGTTGAGGAAAGAGGATTTTCACTTATACCTATAAAAATATACAGTAAAAATAATTTAATTAAAATTGAGATTGGACTGGGTCGGGGAAAGAAACTGCATGATAAAAGAAATACCATCAGAGATCGGGATCAAAAACGTGAGGCCCAGAGACAAACTAAACAAGATTATTAATCGAGGATCTTTCAAAATTCTCAACTTTGCCAGATCAACCTATTAGTAAATTTTGTGATGTAATTCAGATACAATTATCATATAAGTAAGTATTCCGATCAAAAAACTTTAAAAGACAATTTCAGAACTTTTGTTTCTGAAATTGTCTCAATCTGTATTGTTTTTTTTAGATTTTTTTACTATATTAGATATGCGAAATGGGGGTGTCCTGGTTTCGACTGTCGGATTGTCAGGGTTATGACTGCAGCGGAGTTGTCTTACTCCTAAAACAGACACAAATTTTTAATTGCTAACAAAGAAAACGAAGCATCATTTGCTTTAGCTGCATAATTGCAGCAACGGATACTTGCAATGCAGCTCTGAAGTGCAATGTTATCTGTAACAAACCAGAGCTTACCAGCCTTTAAAACGGGGATAGACTGGGACAATAACCGTGCGTAGGTATAATTATTGGATGTTCTGGATCATTATTATACTGAAAATTAAATCAGGACTAAGCTTGTAGATGTTATCATCCGGCCCGATAGGACGCGGGTTCGATTCCCGCCACCTCCAAATTATTCTCCCAAAGAAAGGGAATCGAACAACCAGCAAAGCTGGTTCGATTCTCTGGAGTTTTCGTTTACGAAAACTCAAAAACCAGAGTCAAGGACTCTGGTTCCGCCACACTCCAAATTATTCTCCAGATGTAAAAAGTATTTGATTTAACGATTTTATCAAACTAATTAAATTTGATAAAACAGCTTATGAGATCATCTTCTATGAAGAACTGTAAAGTCGGTAAGTATTCCAAACACATTCAATCTGCACTGTATTTTGTGCATCTCAAAGGATTTATTATATGAGAAGCACTACCCTGTTACAGAATATCTATATCAGAAACATTATCAATATTTTCGATAACATTTTTCTTTTTTCCTGATTTCCTTTTTTTTGTTTTTGGACTAGTTTCCTTCGAAGTCTGTGAGGAACCCTGGACAGCTTTTTTAAATGAGTCCTCAATTTCCTTCTCTTTTAAACTATTTTGGTCATCACTTTTCTTTGATACTCTTTTTTTGATTAATACTGGTACCATGCATAATGCTCCAAGAAGAGTGGAAAAAAATACTATCAGGTATACAGGAACAGATGATACTGTGAAAAATATAAAAGAAATACTGGTATTATTTTCTACATTGAAAGCTATAAACAGAATAAATATTGCGGATATAAATATTATTAAGATTGTTTTCCAAGGCATATCACCTCTCCCATATATGTATTACCATTAAGACTGGTAATAGTAACATTAATAAAGTCACCAATTTTTACAGAAGGATCTTTAACGATGACTATTTCATCGTGTTCTGTTCTTGTAAGCATAGCCTGCTTATCCTTTTTAGAAAATCCTTCACAAAGAACCTTTACTTCCCTATTTAAACGCATCTGTTTGATATTACTTGAATTATTTCTTTGGAATTCTATCAAAGTTTGTAATCTTTTCAGTTTCTTATCATTATCAAGGTGGTCAGGAAAAGACATTGCTTCTGTTCCCTCCCTGGGATTAAAGTAATACATAAAAGCATCCAAATATCCTATTTCAGAAAAAAGAGAAAGTGTTTCCTCAAAATCTGCATCAGTTTCGCCAGGAAAACCAACAAGAATATCAGTTGAGAATGTTATTGAATTGTCAGCCTTTTTAAGCTTGTTTATCAATGATATATAATGTTCTCTGGTATATTTACGTTTCATTCTTTTTAATACGGCATTTGATCCGCTTTGTACAGGAAGATGCAAGTGGCTGCAGATATTATTTCGTTCAGCAATCAGATTAATTAGATCATCTGAAAAATCCTTTGGATGAGGACTGAGAAATCTAATCCATGAATCTTCGGGCATAGCATCAGATATTAAGCGTAAGAGATTAGGGAAACTTACTATATGATTATCTCTTTGGAATTTGTATGAATTTACATTTTGACCTAATAAAGTAACCTCTTTAATCCCGTGTTCAAGCAAAGATTTTATTTCTTTAAGAATGTCATCAGGATCTCTGGAAACTTCACGACCCCTTACATAGGGAACTATGCAATAGGAACAAAAATTATTACATCCATTCATTATTGGTAAAAGTGATTTACTCTTACTTTTTCCTTCATATGAGGATTTAAATTGGTATTCATCAGATGCATCAGCAATACCACGAATAACTTCAATAATTCTCTGTTTGTCATTAGTCCCAACAACATAGTCAACAGCTGGAGATTTTTTCTTTATATCTTCAGATAATCGCTCTGCCATACATCCAGTTAGAATTACCGTTAATTCCTGACTATCTTTTAAATGCTGAAAAAAACCCAACCTCCCCCAAATCCTGTTTTCTGCAGTCTGTCTAACTGAACAGGTATTTAATACGGCTATGTCCGCTTCTTCAGGCGTTAATGCAGGTATAAATCCAGCAGTTGCAAACTCAATCTCAATAGCATTCGATTCGGCAAAATTCATTTGGCAGCCGTAGGTTTCTAACCAATATTTTCCAGGCATTAATTCTCCAGTCTCTTTTTATCAGCATATCGTGTAGCCGATAGTATTGTATTATACATAAGCATAGTAATTGTCATCGGCCCAACACCACCGGGAACAGGTGTTATAAATGAAGTTTTCTTACTAACCTCTTTAAAATCTACATCACCAACAAGAATATATCCCCTTTCAGCTTCAGCATTATCAACTCTGTTAATACCTACATCAATAACAACAGCTCCATCTTTAATCATTTCAGCAGTAATAAATTCAGGCTTCCCAATTGCTGCAATAACAATATCAGCTTGTTTGGTATGAAATGTAATGTCTTTTGTCCTTGAGTGGCAAACAGTGACTGTAGCGTTTCCTGTTTTATCTTTACGAAGAAGAAGATTTGCCATTGGTTTACCAACAATATTACTTCTTCCAACAATACAGATATGCTTTCCCTCAATCTCTATACCGCTATATTCTAATAATTTAATAATTCCAAAAGGGGTACATGAGAAAAAGGTTTCCATACCTATAACAAGTTTCCCCAGACTTTGAGGATGAAATCCATCTACATCTTTATCCGGTGATATTGTAAGAAGAACTTTATTTTCATTAATATGTTTTGGAAGCGGAAGTTGAACTAAAATTCCATGAATTTCATCATCTTCATTTAATTCTGAAATTAATTTTAATATTTCCAGCTCCGAAATAGTTGTCGGGTAATTATAATCACGGGAATGAATACCCATATTTTTACATGCACGTCTTTTCGATCTAACATATGCCTGACTAGCAGGATCCTCTCCAACCAGAACAACTGCTAAACCAGGTGTTATTCCAGTATTTTTCTTAAATAATTCAACTTTTTCTTTCTGTTCAGCACGGATGATTTTCGAAATCTCTTTTCCATCAATTATTTTTGTCATTTTATCCTCTTTTTTTGTTACAATTCACATTACTGTTTGTTGTTTTTTTTGTTTGATACTGAACAAATTCCATAAATCAAAGATTTATGGAATTTGTTTCAGAAGTTTTTTGATGAATGTTTTATATTATTGCATCAAAGATTATTATAAATCATCAAAAACTTCACTATAAGGTCGTTCTTTAGAAATTATAAATTTTGAAAGAACCTCACTGGATTAGTTATACTTATTTTTGTGTCATATTTCAAGGTTATCAACAAACATGATCGTTTATGTTATGAGTTGATGATGATTATGCATTCTGCTATCATGCTTTATAGTAATTAAAGAATACAAAAGCATACATAATAAGTTAAGGAAGTTCATATATGAAAAAATTAGTAAGTGTATTTGTTTTTTTCTTATTAATAACAACTGTAATGATCTCAGCACAAGATCAACCTGTTATTGAAGAAAATACCGACGATCCTCCAGTATATCGATATGATCTAGGAGACCAGATTTATTCAGTTAGTGCCGCTCCACTCATAAATTTATTTATTTGGATTCCTACTGAAACTCCTTCAGTTATAGCAAAAAAAATGAAAGTTGGCGGATATATCTCTCTTGGTTGGGAAGCTTTTATTGATCATAAATCTTCTATCGGTGCTGAGCTTGGTTACAGTTTTGCAAAATCTTTGGATGAACGTTTATATACTTCTGTTCCGATTCTGGCCAAATTCTCTCATTTTTTAATTGACGGTGAATTTGACCTTCCTATATCTATTGCTGTTGGCGGAGTATATAGCTCATTTGAGGATCAACATTATTTTGGTTTAATGGTTAAACCTGAAATTAGTGCATACTGGAACATCAATGATGAGTGGGGTCTTGGACTCCGAACTGCTTACTGGTTCATTCCGGAACTCTACTTTGGTGAGAATAGCAGTAAAACATCGTATGGAAATTTTTTAACAATACAAGCAGCAGTTAAATACACTCAATAATGAGTAAGGAGTCTAAATACATGTACAAAACAATAGCAATACTATTATCCCTACTTCTCGTATTTGGGATGTTATCCTGTAATCTTGACGGATCAGGAATATTCCTAACAATATCTGAATCTACTGAAATTGCAGATTCTAATCTTGCTACTGAACCAGTTAGAGAGATTCTTTATAAAGACACAAATACTATGTATGTTCTCCATGGAACTTCCTTGAAGAGAGCTGATATATCTGTTCCAGATCCTATATGGAATAATGTAGATTTTTCAAAACCCATTTCAGAAGCCGTTTTTATTCCTGGCTCTACCAATAAATTAGTCTTTTCATCAGCACATACTGCTGATAGTTTTAAATCTGTTTATGTGGGTACTATTGGTACAACAATTACTTCAACCATAGTAGCCGGACTGGGAAATGTTAATGTAATTGATATAATTATTGATGGAACTACAGTGTATGCAATTACTTATAACACAACTACAGACATTATTAGTATTTCTGAAATTAATGTAGGTACAAGTGTTTCAAACACTATAAATACGTTTAGTTCCGCCATTGCTCCTACTGCTGTTCATTTTGTAAGCCCCGGAGTATCAGCTGCAGATACAGAAAAACATTTTATTTTTATTCACTATGATGATACGCAAGGATATATTAACAGTTATCTTACATTATCTGATTTGAGTACAGCTACTGCTTTTACAGAATTTTTAAATAGTGTATTTGAATTAAGCGATGATACAACTAAAAACTCTCAGATAATTGGAGCTTATGCTGATGGAACAACCATATATTTAGTAACTAATGAAGGAATACTAATCACTTCCACTGACAATCTAACTTCCTTCATAGCTGTGAATAATAATGATCCCAGTGAATTCATGAGTCTTGTTCTCACCTCTGCAATCACCTCTATTCCAATGACAGTTGTTACAATAGGCACTACAGAGCTCCTACTAATTGGTGGCCTTTCAGGTATATATTATTATGATATTGCTAGCCCGAGCTCAACTGATATACCCTTAGAATTTACATCAGATGATGCTTTCTATTCAAGTTTGTCTTCAACACCAATAATGGATTTTTATAATGTACCTGGTGATTTTCCCTTGTATACAGCCACATCCGACAAATGGATATGGCAGACAACAGATGAAGAATCTGTATCAACGCAATTATTGTAAAAACTAATCTAATGAAAGAGAAAGGCTATCCATAATAAATGGATAGCCTTTTTAGTACTAAAGTCGTATTCTCTCTATTTTATTTTGCTACTAATTATCATTGTTTTAACTCTTTAAGGATTGCAACACTCTCAGCATCAGTATAATTTTCATATATTTCTTCCATTGTTAATCCAACAAATTCATGACTCATATAATGTATCCAAGTATCCATCTCAGCAGATTCTATAATATGTTTTCTACAATAATAATCAGGTTGAAATGGTAAATGTTCATCTTTATATACAGGAACTTTATAATCATGAACGGCTACTTTAAGATCATCCCGGGGAATTCCCTTTTCCATAATAACTTCACATAATTTATTAATAGTTTTTCCAGTATCAAATATATCATCTACAATTAAAATTTTATCCCCAGTTCGAAGATGTTCAGGAGAATATGTCCATCCGTCAATCATAACATTTGATTGTTCCCTGATATCGGTATATGAACGTGCAACTACAGCAGCATAAAAGACAGGTCTTCCAGTTTTACGAACAAGTTTATAGTATTCGCTAAAAACATTTGCCAGATAAGCTCCTCCCCTCAATAAGGAATAAATTATATCCGGTACAAAATCATCTTCCTTATGAATTTGATGAACTAGCTTTAATGCATTGTTTCGAATCATTTCCGGGGATACGAACTCTTTTGTCATAATACCTGCCTTTCTACTGTTGTAGTAATAATATCACCATTTCTTAAATAGGTAACTTCATAAGAACGTAAAACGTAATCCTCAATTGCTCTATAAAAATCTCCAACTGATTTCATTTCTATTTTATTTATTTTTGTTATTACATCATAATTTTGCAGCCCAGCAAGATAAAATGGATTTGAATTACTAATGCCACTCATATACATCAATAGAAGTCCATCATCTTTTTTCGATAAGTTAAGAGATTGTCTAGCTTGTTCATCAAGCGGTTGAACAATTACCCCTGGCCATAATTTACCCTGATTACCCTCTATCTCCTCTTCACTTTCTCTTTCATCCAAAACTACTTCAAGTTCAATATTTTCACCACGTCTATTCACTGATAAAATAATAGGAGTTCCTATTTTTGCATTACTAATAGAACGGGAAAGTTCTTCAGTATCTGAAATCTTTATATAATTAAATTCCGTAATTAAATCACCAGGTCGTAATCCGCCTTTATAAGCAGGAGAATTAAGATAAATATTTGCTACAAAAACACCATCAGTATCTTTTAGACCTAAATCTTCAAAGAAAAGATCGAATTCATAGGTGTCGATCATTGAAACACCCAGCCAGCCATCTCGTACATGGCCATATTCAAGGATTTCGTTAATGATCTCTTTAGCATTATTTATCGGTATGGAAAACCCTAATCCTATATTTCCTCCGTTAGGTGCTGCAATCCAGGTGTTTATTCCTATTACTTCACCCCAAATATTTACTAAAGGCCCACCGGAATTCCCTTGATTAATAGATGCATCAGTTTGAATAAAATCATTTAAATTATTTATTTCTTGTCCGGAGCGACCCAAGGCACTTACAATTCCCGCTGTTACACTTGAAAAAAATCCAAATGGACTTCCCATAGCTAATACCCAGTCACCAACTTTTAAATTTGCTGAATTTCCTAGTGGTGCAACTGAAATATCCCGCTCTTCGGTTGAAAACGTCACTATTGCCAGATCTCGACGTGGATCAGTTCCAACTAATTTAG
>Ga0307989_1000525_pt1 | contig 24758 bp, 17 predicted proteins | sample EllFjometagen185_FD_203164 | JGI IMG/M metagenome (GOLD analysis project Ga0307989, IMG submission 203164) | Marine microbial communities from Ellis Fjord, Antarctic Ocean - #185 | ecosystem: Environmental > Aquatic > Marine > Unclassified | place: Southern Ocean | collected 2014-10-08 | reverse complement strand
GCTCACCTCCTGAATGTGTTCGTGTATTGCCGGCAATTGAGCTTTCCAGGCTTTACTCATTGCAGCGATATTGGGGTTTTGGTATTGGTCACGCTCTGATGGAAGTATGTATAGAACACGCCCGTAACAAAAAATTTAAATCGATTTGGTTGAGCAGCTGGAAAGAAAACAGCAGAGGAAATGCATTCTACAAAAAAATGCATTTTGAAATTGTTGGGTCAAAAACCTTTGCTTTAGGATCTGACATCCAAAATGATCATATTTTTACAAAATTATTAGTGTAAATTCATTTTCGGATTTTATTTAATTTTCACTCCCCTTTTAATCAATAATTTTTGCACATCATCAATTTTAACCTTGCCGACGGGTACACTGCTTTTTAAAGAAACTGCCGCGGCAGTGCCTGCCCCCTGCCCTGTAACAGTACAGCACATCATATTCCGGAAGGAACAATGGGCGATCGGGTCACCGGAAACAGCGCGTCCTACCACCAGCAGATTTTCAACTTTCCGGGGAACCATACATCCAAAGGGTACCTGGAAATAACGTCCTGTTGTGGGCAGGATAATTACATCGCGGCCGTCAATAAACTCAGGGAAAATACCAATGGTATCATCAAACCGGGCCTGGTTCATCACATCATGTTCCGTGAGGCTGTAGCGGCCGACAATTTGACGGGACTCTCTTGTGCCCAGGGTCATACCGAAGTTTCGCAGACGGGCCTTTTCAAATCCGGGTACATATTTATTTAATGCTGTAATTGCCTTTAGCACGGCATCACGGCCCTGAATTTCAGACGTTGTCAAATCCCACACATCCGTGCAGTCTTTTTTAAGCAAATGAACCATATTAAGCTGGGTGGCGTCACCTTCCGGGGAAAGGGTACTCCAGGTTCCACCGATGGAGATGTTCTCATCAAGACAGATTAAGCCCTCTTTAACTGCTCTTTTAAAGGGATCTTCAATATACGGGCTAAACATGTTTTCCTCTTTGCCCGATGTCCGCTGATTCCAGCTCTCCCCTGCCCAGTCTGCATAGCTTGGCTTTAAATCCTCTTTGACATATTCCTGAAAAACATCTCTGTTGATCCCCCGGCATGCAAACATGACCGTCACCATCATGAGTTCCTCTTTTGAGGCTTTAGTATAGGGAGCACCGGCTCTGGCAGCAATATCGGCATCCCCTGTGGCATCTATTACCCTTTTGGCCAGGATTGCCTGGCGGCCTGATTTGCTTTCTATGATGATACCCTTGAGGACATTGCCATCCATAATCACGTCCACAGCCATGGCATGCAAAAGGGGACGGACTCCTGATTCCAGAACCATTTTATCCGCTACCACCTTAAACATCTCAGCATCAAGGGCTTCACTGTCTGATTGAGCTTCCCGGCAACTTCCGCCAATTTCTTTGGCCCTGTTTTCAAACTCATTACCGATTCCATTGGATTCAATGGTTTTTTCATGCCTGTACCAGGCAATACCTTCAACACCAACCTGGCTCAGTACACCGCCAAAGCAGCCATAGCGGTCCAGCAGCAATGTGTCAACGCCTTCCCTTGCTGATGCAAGGGCTGCAGATAATCCACCGGGACCGCCACCCACAACCAGGACATCTGTTTCAGCCATTACAGGTATGCTTCTGGCGGCCTCTTGTATATGTTTCATTATTTACTCCAGGGCTTTACATAAATAAACATGGTTCAGGTTGGATAAAATTGAATTCAATAACTACTTAGATCCCGGTTATTTGTCAATTAAAATAACGTAGAGAAACGCAGGAGGAGGGTGTAGGCGCAGATATTATGGATAAAAAATGGCTGTTACATGGAATTATTTACGATGAAACTTTCCCGCCCCCACAATTTGTGCTGGGGCGGGAAAGTTGAGGTTTAATTAGATCTAAGCTGAGGTTTAACTGTATCTATAAGGTACACCGGCTTTTTGCATAACTTTAGAATAGTCTTTAAAGATTTGTACAACTTTTGCAGCTCTTGGGCTGCTTGCAGATATTTCATCCCAGTACTCTTCTGAATCTTTAACAACTGTATCCCATTCTGCTGCCGGAATCGTTGTCAATTCCATTTTCTTGCCTTCAGTACGGAGTTTGGCTTCTCCACCCCAATACCAGATCTGGCGATAGTAGTGTGAGCTATCCATGGAGAGCTTGAAGATTTCCTGTAAATGCGGAGGAACTTTTGCCCAGCTTTTACTATTGGCAAAATATGAACCAAACCAGGCCCCTGTGACATTATTCAACAGGGCATAGTTACAAACATCAGCCCAGCCGACTTCATAAGCTTCGGTAAATCCACACCAGGCAACACCATCAAGTTCGCCAGTTTGAATGGCCACTTCAATGTCATCCCAGGGCAGGGTGACGGGAACAAGACCATAGCGGGACAAAAACTTTCCTGCTGTTGGTACGCCGAACACACGCATACCCTTCATGTCCGCAATGCTGCGAATGGGTTTTTTAGTAAAAATATGTAAAGGATCCCAAGCGCCGGCACCAAGCCATTCCACACCCCTGACTTCGCCATAGGCTTCTGCCCAGATTTTATCTAAACCATAGTACTTAAATAAAACAGGCACATCCAGGCTATAACGTGTTGCAAAGGGAAAGTATCCGCCAAACACATTGATATCAACCGGAGAAGCCATGGTTGCATCGTCACTTTGTACGGCATCAATTGTACCGTTTTGCATGGCGCGGAAAAGCTCACCTGTGGCGACCAGTTGATCAGCATAATACAGTTCGATCTCCATCTGACCATAGGCAGCACGGTTAAACGCCTCAATTTGAGGTTTGATAACGTGGGCGCCTAAAGGAGCGCCTGAATAGGTTTGCAAACGCCATTTTATCGGGTTTGTTTTGGAATAGGAATAGGGTGCAGTGCCAAATGTTGTGGCAGTTGCTGCAACAGCACCTGCTGCAACCACGCCAGCCTTTTTGATAAAATCTCTCCGGCCGTTTTGTTGATCCTGAGTCTTGCTTTCAACCTTTTCTTTTTTCATAGTCTATCTCCTTTGGAGTTCTATATGAATGTCTGACCCAATGAATTGTTACAGGGTCAAAGCGTTAGCCTCTATTATAAACCAGATCGGGAAGCCATAAAGCAATTTGTGGAAAAATTATTATTAATAGCAATGCAAAGATCATGACCAGAACAAAGGGTACAATAGATACATAGATGTCTTTCAGTGTAATTTCCGGAGGTGCCATTGCGCGCATTAAAAATAAATTATATCCAAATGGAGGAGTCATATAAGCGATTTGGCATGTAATCGTATATAAAATCCCGTACCAGATCGGATTAAACCCCAGGGACACAATCAATGGGACATAAAGTGGAGCCACAATAACCAGCATTGCCGTGTCGTCTAAAAACATCCCCATTACAATGTATGACAGCTGCATCATAACGAGTACCTGCCAGGGTGTCAGCTCCCACCTTGTAATAAACAAAGATTCAAGGGCTTTGACAGCACCAAGCCCGTCAAAAACCGCTCCAAAACAAAGTGCGGCCAGGATAATCCACATGAACATGCAGGATATGCCCAGGGTTTTTCTGATGGATTCTTCTATGACCTTCTTGTTTAGCGTTCCCTTGGCAATTGCGGCTATTGTTGCTGCGGTGGCACCGACTGCCGAACTTTCAACCAGGCTGGTAACGCCCATTATAAACAAGCCCGTCATAAAAAAGAAAATCAAAAACGGAATAATGCCTGCTTTTAAAAGCTTTAGCTTTTCAGTAAAGGGCATATCCAGTTCTTCTTTGCTGACTACGGGGGCAAGATGGGGCTGAAGTTTGCATCTTATAACGATATAGATAATAAATAGTCCGGCCATCATCAAACCGGGAACAACGCCGGCCAGCCAGAGCCTGCCAACAGGCTGACGAGCTATCATACCATACAGCACCAGCACAACACTGGGTGGTACCAATATGCCCAGAGAACTGCCTGCCTGAACAACTCCTGTAATCATGACCTTGTCATACTTACGCCGCAGCATTTCCGGCAGCGCAATGGTAGCACCAATGGCCATGCCGGCAACACTGAGCCCATTCATGGCTGAAATAACAACCATCAGGCCAATGGTACCAATGGCCAGGCCACCCCTGAGATTACCGAACCAAACGTGAAACATCCCGTAAAGATCATCTGCGATGCCGGATTCAGAAAGGATATATCCCATATAGACAAACAATGGAAGCGTCAGCATGGGGTACCAGTTAAACAGTTTAAATGCCGCATTAAACGGCAGTTCAATGGCACCGGTTCCGTACAAGCCCAGTGCTGCGGCTGCAGAGACAAAACCGATTGCGGCAAATATACGCTGGCCTGTCAACAGCATAACCAGCATTCCTCCGGACATTACAATGGCGATTGCTTCATAACTCATGAAATTGTGATTCCTCTAGCTTTGGCAAGGTCTTTAAAAAATGTGGATACAGCTTGCAGCAACATTAAGAAAATGCCTGCTACCATGATGAGTTTAATGGGTATCATGGAAGGATTCCACTGTGAAAATTTGCGCTCTCCATATTCAATGGCATACATGGTGCTGGAGATCGATCCGATAAGCAAAGCAATAAGATACAGCACCAGGAAAATATTGGTACAAACATCAATTTTAGCTTTGTTTTTTTCTGAAAACAGATCATAAACAAGGTCCATTCGAACATGGTCCCCCAGCTGCATTGAATAGGCACCGCCTACTATATAATAGCCAGTGAGAAGAAATTGTGCCATTTCAATAGTCCAGGACAAAGGCATGTTCAGAATATTCCGAGTAATTGCACCAAGCAGCAGTACACCGATCATGATAAAGATTGAATACATTGTTGCCCGGCCGAGCTTAGTGGAAAGGTAATCAACATATTTTACGTAATAGACTACAAATTTTGGCATTTATTGATGGCCCTCCTGTATTAAGTCCATCTGACTCAGAATTGTAATAACATTAGCATGACTGGAATATGTTGAATATTGCAGGTGCCGGGGATGTTTTTGAAAAAAGGTATAAATACTTTTGTCTATTTTATGGGAAAAATATTCTTCTGTTCTTTGATGTTTATTATTATATTTTTCAATAGACATCGGACAGTAGTGACATAAGCTGACTGATCAGTCAACACAAAAAGTTTCAGAAAGTATTTTACTGATTAGCACAGATAATATTTATATTGGCTTCCAGCAGTGCCGATTTCATCTTTCCCGATGGATATTGATCACAAACAAGGTTTGTTATTCGATCCAAACCACAGACCTTGAAGGATGCAATTCGTCCAAGCTTCGAACTATCGGCAATAATGGTAACAGACTCAGCTTGCTCAATCATGGTCTGGGCGATCTGGGCTTCTTCAATGCTATAATCCATAACCCCGGTTAAGGTATCAAGTGCACCTATGGTCAGAATGGTATGGTGTGCCCGAAATGACCGTATCTGAGAAATTGCAATATTGCCGACTGTCTGTCGGTTACCCCCTTTGAACATGCCTCCCAGCAGGAAAGCCTGGGACTCTACAGGAGAAAGGCTTATAATCCGGGCGATCTCAGTCGAGTTAGTGATAACTGTCAGATTAGACAACTCAGCAAGTTTTTCAGCAAAATACAATGTGGTCGACCCTGTATCAATAAAAATCGTTTCCCCGGGTGAAACAAGCTTCACTGCCTCTGCCGCAACATGGACTTTTGCCTCCACGTTTTCACCCATACGCTGACCAAAATGTCCCTCTCCCGTTGCTGTGGGTAGAGATGCCCCACCGTGGTATTTTTGAGCCTTGCCGATTTTCTCTAATGCGGTGAGATCACGTCGTATAGTTTCCTTTGATATATTAAGAGATTCAGCCAATTCGTTCACTGTGACACGATTCTTTTGTCTAATAATATTGGCAATCTTGGCCTGTCGGGAAAAGGGAGTCATGATGAGGTCCTTAAAAAAGATGCTTTGTTGTATTACAGGGTTTTTTCTTTGACCTTTTTAATATTAATCTTAATAATTATAGATTAACAGTAAGTGAGCATGACTGATAAGTCAATTTATAATTGTACGGTCTAAACTGTACTGCCAAAATTATTTGATCTAAATTATCAACTGTCTGTATCAAGACCGCCATTGTATAGATCTATTTACTGCATCTTTAAATTTTTCAAGATATTGACGTCTGTCGGTTTCAGGCTGATACTGCCGGGCCAAACTATTTCTCATTTTTTGATCAATATTATTCCCTGCAGTTAATTTTGCTGTTCCAAACGCTGTTAACTCTGCTAATGACTGCACTATAATCCGTCGATTGAGGACATCGGCCAAAAATTGACAAAAATAAGGATTTGCCGTGACCCCGCCATCTATTGAAATCTCATTCTTTATTGATATGAATTCATTCATGGCAGCTATCACTTCAGCCGCACGAAATACTATGCCCTCTAATATGGATTGCATTAAATCGCTTTGCCGGGTATCCAGTGACAAGCCAATCCATACCCCACCTGCAGTTCTGTCCCAATATGGGCAACCCAGTCCTGATAAGGCAGGCACAAAAGCCAGATCCCTTTCAATTGCACTGGGTTTTTCAAATTGACAAATCTGATCATAGGTTTCAAACAAACCAAGAGACCGGGCCCAGTTAATTGCTGATCCTGCAGAATATACCCCTCCGTCCAGAGCATATACTGGTTTTTCACCTTCAAACTGCCATGCCACTGTTGACAATAATCCCCGTTTGCCAGACTGATGGGGCGTATCCCCTGTGACCACCAAAGCAAATGCTCCCGTCCCAAAAGTTATTTTGGCATCCCCGGGCTTTCTACAGCCATGTCCATACAAAGCAGCCTGTTGATCAACAACACTTGCTGTAACCGGAATAAGTCGACCCTTTGACATGATCCTGCCAAAATCACCCGTTGTTGATACAATTTCGGGCAATGCTTGTATGGGAACGCCAAAGAGATCACATAAGTCTTTATCCCATTGCCCGGTTTGTATATTCATCAGCGATGTTCTGGAAGCTGTACTTATGTCTGTTACAAATCGTCCGGCAAGGCGATCAAGGAAAAAAGCATCACTTGTGCCCAAACGCAATTTTCCAAGGCTAAGCAGTTGGCCGGCTTCTGGAATATTTTTTACGATCCAGGCAAGCTTGGTTGCAGAAAAATAAGAAACCAAGGGTAAACCCGCCTTTTCCAACACAAAATCCTGCAGGTTTTCAGATTTGAGATTCTCAATCGTTAGGTGTGTTCGATTATCCTGCCACACAATAACTGGTGTTATGGCTTTTTTTGTCTCACCATTCCAGGCCAGACAGCTTTCTCCCTGATTATCTATGCCAATAGCCTCAAAATCGTCACAACTATCAATACACATCTGGATATTTTGAATTAATTCTTCTGCATCATGCTCAACCCAGCCTGATTCAGGATAGAACTGTTGATGTTCAAGTGATTTAACGATCCTGGTTTCACCCGAGTTTTCTACTAATAACCCTCGAGTACTTGTCGTTCCTTGATCAATTGCAAGTATTGCCATCTGCGACTTTCCATTATAAATATGTTTTAATAAGTTTTTTCTAATTATTCAGCACTTTTCTGACAATTTTTGCCAGCTCATTTTTGGAAAACGGCTTTTGAATGAAGTGCACCCCTTTGTCAAGGACACCGTGATGGGCGATGGCATTGGCCGTATATCCCGACATGAAAAGAAGTTTGAGGTCCGGGTAAAACAATTGCAAACTATTTGCCAGTTCAAGCCCATTCATTTCAGGCATGATCATATCTGTAACGAGCAGAATAATTTCGCCTGTATGCTCCTTGGCCAGCCTCATGGCTCCTTTTGGTGTGTCCGAGACCAGCACAGTGTAACCAAGCCCTGAGAGGATCTTTTGGGTTAATTCCAGGATTGGTAGATCATCCTCCACCACCAGGATCGTTTCTCCACTGCCATGCGGACTTTTTTGTGTGATTTCCTCTTGGGTAACGACGGGCTTACCCCCATTCAGGGGCAGATAGATATTTATGGTCGTACCTTTGTCCTGTTCGCTGTAGACATTGATAAACCCTTTGTTCTGCTTGACGATACCATAAACCATGGATAATCCAAGACCAGTGCCCTTATCCAAATCCTTTGTTGTGAAAAACGGTTCAAAAATATTATTCAATATTTCTTTGTCCATGCCACATCCGTTGTCGCTTACCGCCAGCAGGACAAATTTACCAGGACTAAAACCGGTATGATCTGCACAATAGGCTTCATCAAAAACCATATTCTTTGTTTCAATGGTGACCTGGCCCACACCTTTGATAGCGTCCCGGGCATTAACGCACAAATTGGCCAGAATCTGATCAATTTGAGAAGGGTCCATCTTGATATTCCCCAGATCCATCATCGGCAGCCAGGCAAGATCAATGTCCTCACCAATGAGACGGCGGAGCATTTTAAGCATATTTTCTACGCTCTCATTCAGGTCAAGCACAATAGGGGCGATGGTCTGCTTACGGGCAAAAGCAAGCAGTTGCCGGGTAATGTCTGTTGCACGTCTGCCAGCCTTGAGCACCTCATTGAGATCAGCCTGCAATGGCCCTGTCGGATCTGCATTGGCCATGGCAAGTTCAGTGTAACCCATGATCACGCTGAGCGCATTGTTATAATCATGTGCCACCCCACCAGCAAGACGTCCCACGGATTCCATCTTTTGAGCCTGCACAAGTTGGGCCTCTATTTTTCTTTGTTTGGTTATATCTCTTACAATTCCTCTAAATCCTATTTCCCGGCCTTTTGAATTGACTCTAAGAGATACCGATGTCTCAACGTAACCCCTGGAACCATCCTTTCTTATCAATTCCCAATCAAATGCTTTATATGGGTTTTTTGTTTTATAAACCAAATTATAGGCAATAAAAACTTTTCTGGCATTTTCCTCATCCAGATACTGTCTGTTATTCATGCCCATTAACTCATCTTCGGAGTATCCAAGAATTATAGATAATGAACTATTAAAAAAGGTAAGATTTCCAGCAATATCGACTTCATAGTAAGCCTCTTCAATGCTTTCAAGAATGGTTCGATATTTTTCTTCACTCTTTTTTAAATGATTCTCAATCCTTTGTTTTTCAAGTATTCCCCCTTTTAATTCCATACTCTGTTTTTCAATAGTTATAAATGCCTTTGAAAATCGTTGGGATATTATAAATGACTGTGAAAATATAAATATAAAAAGACCAAAAGGTACAAAATGACCTGTGGTAATGATTTGGCGAGCATATAAAATATCATTGACTGTTGTGATTGCCAGAATCAAAAAACCAGCCAGGAACACAAGGGCACCTTGCTGTTTTTTTAGAACAGCAAAGCATATTGTAATAATTCCATATAATAAAAATAAAAGCGTCAAAATTTGATATACGGGCATAGTTCGCGTGAAGAATCGGGGAGTTGTAAACAAAACAAGAATAGAGAAAATCAAACAGGTAACTTTGACAATCTTGACTATTTTTGGAGACACCTGCCCTCTGAAAAGCTCGCTTGAATACATAAGAAAGAATAGAACGCAAATATAAAAAGAAAGATAAATTATTTTAATCAATATTAAATAATCAATGGCAGGTAAAAGTGTGACAATATATCTTTCTCCGGTAGTGATTATTCTAATGGCTATCAACAGACAGAATAAACCAAAATACAAACTATACTTATCTTTTTGCCGAGACCAAAACAAACCGATATGATAAAATCCCATAATGCAGATAGTTCCAAAAAGAAAAGAAGATATAACAAGCTGTTTTTCTCTCATTGAATTTAGCTGAGATGGATTCCCCAGGAGGATAGGTTCCCACATTCCACCCTGCCAGTGATGGAAATTCGATACGTGGATGATAATATCAAATGCTTCCGAAGTATTTTCAAATGTTACAACCGTGGGTGCATAAAAAGGAGTGGTCTGTTCAGCCGTTTCCCCGGGGATTCCATTTGAAACAAGAAGATCACCATTTACATAAACACGAAATGCAGTTGCCATATCAAGAAGTTTAAGACTAAGGAATCGTTTGTTTTTACCTGAAAGGACTCTTAGCCGGTAAGTTGCAAATCCCTGACCGGATATTTTTTCTCCATTTTTTATAAAATTGTTCCAAATTCCCGGAGCATAAATATATTGAGCAATAAAATCAGGATCTTTATTCATAAATTCATTTGGTGGAATATGCTTTTTCCAATAGAACTCCCATTGTCCTTTAAGATTGACAGGACCATTTTTTTGAAAATTCCAGTTTCTAAGATCTATAATGCCTTTTTCCGCGCTTGAGGACTGATTATGCGATTTTACATTTTGACAGGAACTTGTAAGAAAAATTATAATGACGGGTAAAAGTAAAAAAGAGAAAAAAGATTTTTTCAAATATTCGTACAAAGATGATCCTCTATTTTAAGAAAGTAGCATTCGTAAAATCAATTTTTCATCACACCAAACACTTTGATTAAATTCACAATACTATAAATAGTGGTGCAAAACAAATAAATGTTCATAAAACAATTCAAATATATAGAAAAGAAAACTATCTGATTTTTCAAAATCCTGTCAAATTATATTGCTTGCTTAATTATTGACAAAAATATCGTCCTGTCATACAAAAAAATATTAATTGGGGAACAAAAAAGATCTTTTAGACTTTGCCCCGGTTAAAATCTATCTCCCGTAATGTTATCTTTGCTGTGGAGTTAAACTAGCTGAGCGAGGGTTGAATGGAACTGACAACGACTTTTTTTTTGCCAGTATTAATCGAGTACTGGTATATAATTCCCATTATATTAGTCATATTTTTTTTCAAAAATTATTTTTTTACCCCCTCTGCCCCCAGCCTGGATCAATTCCCCGTGGAATCCTATGGCATCTCCTTTGCCCTGGACCGATTAACTCCGGGTGTAGATAATAACCGATATGACGTATATCTGAGTAATGCCTTTTGTAAGTCTTCAAAACAATTCATCCTGCATGTCATAGAAGAGAATGCCATGCCCGGCAAAGAAAGAGAGAATAATAGAAAACCAAAAAGTATCTCTGAACAGAATCAGTTTGAAAAAGATTACCGTGAGATAATGATCTCCGCCATTAATCGTGCAAAAACGGAGCGGGAAATACAAATTGATTATATCGCCCGAACAGCGATTGCCAAGATGTTAATCCGGGAAATCCAGGATGCGTACGATACATTTATAGCCGATATTAACTCTGTAATATGGAAAAAGGAGCTTTCCAGCCGCTACGCAAGCGATGATCCCATTGCTTTAAAAGCAGAATTTTATAAAATGCGCTCAAATAAATGGCAGACCATCCAGACCACTGGGAAAATTATTTTTGACCATCTAAACCAGGTTGACCAAAGGGAATTGAATGGCCTTCGAAAATCAAGTTCAGGGGTGGATGGGATACTGCCCGGTGATCTATTTTTGAACCCCTTTCTCCATGCCGGAAAAACAGACGACTATTTTATGATGGAAACCTATGACATTCTTCCAGGCCAGCGCATAGAGGATGTTGATAACTATACCCTGTTGCTTTCCACCCTGAAAACACGGTTTAGTGAGTTGATTTTAATGGGAAAAACCGAACATTCTGACAATCGTTTTGAATCTGATACCCCACAGCAAGAGCCCGACGGCAAAAACGCAAATCGCCTGGGCAAAGAACCTTTGATATGGGATAAAAATGTGGATGCCTGGATAAAACAGGTTGGGAATGTCGATATCCTTTTTGATTATATTTCCACCAAAAAAAGATATATATCCCTGAAAAAAGAGGGAGGGGAAAAACAAGAGTTAAGGGTCCTTCGGCAGATGTTTAAAAAACAGCACAGGATGCTTATGTTTTTTTATAAAAAACTGGAGGATTCCGGAATGTTAACAGGAATCTGTGCCTACCATGAAATTAGATTGATCTATACAAAATACTGCCCGCCCCTGGTTCCTCGGATGCTTTTGCAGTTCATGACAATTCCCAGCGCTCGAAAAGCCATTATTAAACGTCAGCGCCGGGTATCCAAAATCTCCCATGTCCCTTTTCAATTCGGCCCCTTAAAACGGTGTCAAAAACGTGTTAATTGGTTACGCACCTCAGAAAAAAAAGAACGCCTAATTCGGTTTTTTAAAGGGTTTTTCCGGTATCACAGAGATCTTGAAAATTTCAAACTGATGAAAAAGGCCATGACCATGATCAGCCTCCTTAAGGATGAAAAGCATGTCCGGCTTTCCAGGGTCAATAATACCCTTTACGAATTTCTTCTTCCCCACGAATTGGGCACCGAGGTAAAACAGGTGATCAATCATACCATATTAAAGGCTGATATCAGGGGATCCACCAAGATTGTCCGTGGGATGAAGGAGAAGGGATTAAATCCTGCTTCCTATTTCAGTCTTAACATGTTTGACCCAATTACACAGATCATTCCCGAGTATGGGGCATTCAAGGTGTTTATTGAAGGGGATGCCATAATTCTGGGAATATATGAAAGAGAAGAGCGTCCGGAAGGATGGTATAGCATTGCCAGAGCATGCGGCCTTGCCATACAGGTTCTCCAAATCATAGGCCATTATAATCGGAAAAACAGGAAACATAATTTACCCTTTCTGGAGATCGGTATTGGCATTACCTTTCATAATGAGCCGCCAACTCTTTTTTTTGATGGAGATTTTCAGATTATGATCTCACCTGCCATTAACTCGGCAGACCGCTTGTCCGGGTGTTCCAGGGTTGCAAGAAAAATCATGGATTCCATGGATAAGCCATTTAACAATTATGTTTTTCAAACTGTGTCCAATGAGGATGTGGCTGCCTCATCCGATGATATCTCCACCCGGTATAACGTAAACGGAATAGAGATTCATCCCCAGGCATTTCATAAATTGTCCCAGGAGATCAAGCTGCGCCCGGTTGAATGCATTATTCCCGAAATTCAACCGGAAAAAATAAAATTTTTCACAGGAACATTTCCCACTGTTACCGGCCAAAACCAGTTGTTGATAATCCGGGAAGGCACTATCCCCCAGGTTCATGAAAAAGATTTTAGCTTGATTGCAATGACCCATAGAACATATTATGAGGTGTGCACCAATGAAAAGGTTTATGACTATTTCCAAAGCAGTCTTGACGGAACTTTGTCTTGAAAAAATGTAATTTTTTATGATAGGTTGCCGACCATGAAAGTTATTAAGATAGGTGGCGGCTGTCTCAAAGATGGACCGGCTGCCCGAAAAATTATCGAGCTGATTGCAAAAAGAGGTGAAGGGGATGTTTTTGTACTTTCAGCCTTTTATGGTGTGACAAATATTTTAATCGAAGGTATTCAAAAAGCCCTGGAAAATGAAGATACTATTCCATCGGTAATCACCAAATTAAAAACCTTGCACCATACCATTATTAAAAGTCTTATTGATGATGGGAACAAGAGAAAACAATTATCCAAAGATCTTTCCAAGATTTTTCAGGAGCTGGAAAGATATTATTATGGCATAAGCTTCACCCGGGAGGCAACTCCCCGCATGAAGGATATGATTGCCACCTATGGAGAGCGGATTTCTGCGGTCATCCTTTCAAAATCATTGTCAGGCATGGGAAAACAAAGTTGCTGTCTCTTACCAGAGGATGCAGGGATCATCACGGATGGCAAGTTCATGGATGCTTCAGCTATTATGAGTAAAACATCAAAAAATCTGACGGCTGCACTTGACTCAATCATGACACCTCAAAAGATTGTTTTTATCCCGGGTTTCTATGGAATAAGTGAATCAGGCGACATTACAACTTTTGGCCGTGGCGGATCTGATTATTCTGCTGCTGTTGTGGCAGCATCCATAAATGCAGAAGTGCTGGAAATCTGGAAAGATACACAGGGGTTCATGACGGCTGACCCTGATAATATTCCCCATTGTAAACTGATTCCAAAACTGACCTATGAAGAAGCAGCAGAATTGTCCTATACAGGAGCCGGTATTTTGCACCCGAGAACGGTTGAGCCGGTGAAAAAGGCAGGGATCGCCATTGCCATAAAAAACACTTATAATCCGGATGCAAAAGGAAGCCTGATTACAAAGAATGCTCACACTGCCAATAAAATTATTAAGAGTGTTTCCTATACTGCAGATATTGCCGTATTAAAAATTTATGCTTCAGGTATTGGGGCAAGGTTCGGGATTTTATCCCAGATTACTGAGAATCTGACATCCTCTGGAATTAATATCAGGTCAGTAGTCACGTCTCAAACCTGTATCAGTCTTTTGCTGTCCAGAAAAGATATTGAAAAGGGACATCAGAGTATTAAAAAAATAAGACCCAAACCATTTGAAAAATCATCCATTGTAACGGATGTGGCATTGGTCAGTATCGTGGGAGAAGGACTTCAAAATAACAGGGGCGTTGCTGCGAAGTGTTTTACAGCAGTTTCCGATGCCAATATAAATATTGAAATGATTTCTTTTGGCACCTCTACTGCTGCATTGTATTTCCTTATCCATGAAGACAAGCTGGATACTACCATTAATGTGCTGCACGATATATTTTTTAATTAATATTTGAACGAAAACTCACTCATCTGCTTCGTTGCTGCAAAATTTTGAAATCCTCATGTACTACAGTACACTCCGGCTTCAAAATTTCTTGCGCCTTACATATGAGCAACTTTTCATCCAAACACGGGTTTTCGGTCAAGCACTAATTAGACAAAATGCTGTTATGAGTGATTCTTACATCATCTTTAAATCCTGAGCGATCAGTCCTGCTGTCCTGCGTCCTTCCCGCCAGCAGTTATAGGCTATATTCACGGGTTGCAGAAGATTGCCGGCAGCGTAATAGGATGGATCAGAACAACGGCCGAACCCATCTATGACAGGGCTGCCCGTACCATAGTCAAGATCAAGATGACTCATCCGGGCAAGTGTTGACTCAGGGGTGAACTGCCCTGTGAAAAGAACACCATCACAGACAATTTCCCGGGTATTTTTCTTTCCATCCAGGACCTGGACCATTTCAACCCGATCTTTACCAATAATATTGGTGATCTGAGTATTTAAGAACAGGGGAACGCCAAACAGGTTGGTTGCGTAATGGAGCGGCCAAAAAATGGTTGGAGAAGATTTTTCTTCAATCATTGCCACGGGTTTAATCCCGGCTTTTTTACAGGTGAGGAGTGCTGAAAAACTCACTGTTTGTGTCCCTACAACCAGGGGATTGTGAAAAGGTATCAGGTTCTTTAAATATACCATGGACTGCAGGGCACCCGTTGTGCTTATACCCAGCATCCGGTCACCGGAAACCAGGCGGGCTGATCGCGGTGTCTCTCGCACGCCCGTTGCAAGAAGGACCCTTTTTGCTTTAAGTTCCCCCATCCCTTCCGGTGTGGCAATGGTCAGAATCCCTCCAAAACCAAGTTGGGTCACAGAAGTCTTAAGTGCAATATCGACTCCTGCCTTTTGAGCCGTTGCAACGAGCCGTTTTGCATAGGATGGGCCTGTCATAAGTCGTGCATACTCAATAATCCCAAATGGCGGGTGTCCGCAATGGCGAGGGATACCACCTGCCACGGTTTCACGATCCAGCACAAGGACGCGCTCAATTCCTTGTTTCTTCAGTGTTGCCGCTGCTGCAAGGCCGGCCGGACCGGCACCAATAATTGCAACATCACAGCGATTATATTTAAGAGCGTTAGTCATCTTTGTCTCCAATACCAAGCGGATTGGCAAATTTCCCCTTGGTCAGCTCGGCCAGGCGGGCAGAGCAGTAAAATCCCTGACACCGACCCATTGTTGCCCGGGTACGCCTCTTAAGTCCCCCCAAATTACCGGCAGGTACGGGTCCTTCCATTGCAGACAGGATCTCGCGTTGGCTGACCATCTCACAGTGACAGACAATCTCGCCGTAGCCCGGTGTTTTATAGTCACGGGGAAGATGCTCTGCAAGGTTGGGGACAGGATGTATCCCTGGGTTGTCTAAGGCTTTAAAATCGGCACCCTGATCCGAGAGCAGGTCGTGGATATGCTGAGCCAGACCCAATGCTCCGGTCAGTCCTGTTGAACGTATTCCGCCAAGGGTTATCCAGTTTCGGTTTGAATCCTGGATGACCCGATAGTGTTTTTCTTCAGTGGCCGGCCTAATTCCGGCATAGGTTGCCGTTACCTGAATATTGGCAAGTGCCGGAAGTTTTTCGATAGCCTGCCGGGTAAGTGAGGTCAAAGTTTCTTTGTCAACGGAAGCGTCGTCGCGGCTTTCCTGTTCCTCTGCTGTCGGGCCGACCACAATATTTCCGAAAATAGTAGGGAAAAGTACGATTCCTTTTGTACGCTCGGTTGGTACTGGTAATATGACTGAACTCAGCAATTTACCTGAAGCCTTGTCAAATACCACAAACTGGCCCTTGCGTGGTTTAATGGTGAATTCGCAATCCCCAAGTACATTATGATCAACAATGTCACCATAGAGCCCGGCACAATTTACGACATAGCGTGCACGCACCTGTCCTTTTGGGGTTGTAAGCAACCAGGTGTTGCCATCAAACTCACCTCCTGTAACCTCTGCATTAAAGAGCACCTTCCCGCCATTGTCTACGGCCTGTCGCAGATAGGCCAGCGGAGATGACCAGGGGTCGATCACATATTCACCCGGAACGGCTATGGCTGAACGAACACTGGTTGCAAGACCGGGCTCAATAGAAAGGATCTCTGTTTTGCTCAAAAGCTGTAGATTCTTAATATCATTATCATGCCCTTTCTTCAGGATGCCCTCAAATTTATTTTCCTCCTCTTCCGACCATGCGGTAACCAATGCACCCGTCTTGAGGATCGGCAGGTTAAAGCTTTTGTGAACCTTAAGATATTCTTCATATCCTCTGCTAACACATTTTTGTTCAAGAGAGCCGACAGGTGCGTCAAAACCTGTGTGGAGAATTGCACTATTGCCCTTGCTGGCTCCATCGAGGATATCAGAGGCTTTCTCAATCAGAACAATACTGGCACCCTCCAGAGCCATTCTGCGCGCAACTGCACAGCCAACAACTCCCCCCCCGATAATGGCAATATCAACATTGGCAATCAATGAGCCGCCACCCGGTTTATCTATATTTGAACCCAAATTATTATACTCTTCATTAGTCATGACCTAATAGTAACAAAACATTACTGATCAGTCAAAACAAAAAAATAACCTTTTGATGATTTGATATAAACGGCCAAGAGTTTTCTTACATCCATCGGATTTACTTGACAAAAAGCAGGTTTTAATCCTATTGTAACCCCTTGTTAAATGGACCAAAGAAGGAATCCCAGGCCTGATCAAGAGATAGAACAGGTGATATATTTGTCTCAAAGCACAGGGTACCCGGATGGTGATGAAGAACATAAGGAACAATCTGCAATGAAATATTATGAAAAAGATCAAATTACTGCTTTACCCGTTCAGGAAGCTGTGGGTAAAGTTTTGCTCCATGATATTACCCGAATCGTCCCTGACCTTTTCAAAGGGCCTTCTTTTAAGAAAGGCCATGTCATAACTGAAGCAGATGTGGAAAAACTGCTGGACTTAGGGAAACAACATGTTTATGTGGCAAGCCTTGACGGAGAAATCCATGAAAATGATGCGGCAATAAGAATTGCCAAAGCAGCTCTTGGGAACAATATTTCCATCAGTGAACCCAGGGAAGGAAAAGTCGGATTTACTGCTTTAAAACAAGGCATGCTGAAAATCAACGTAGAAGGTCTTACCCGGCTTAATTCTGTTCCTGATGTGATTTTTGCCACACTTCACACAGATCAGGTTGTTGATAAGGAGCAGGAACTTGCCGGCACCAGGGTGATTCCCCTGTCCGTTGATAAAAACAGGGTCATTGAAGCCGAGAGTGTATGCGAACAATATTTTCCTATTATTGACATTCGACCCTTTGCAGCACTTGATGTAGGTCTTGTGGTGACGGGTTCAGAAGTTTATAATGGCCGTATCAGGGACGGGTTTGGGCCTGTAGTTCAAAAAAAATTCAAAGCCCTTGGATGCCGCAACATGAAAAAAGAAATTGTGTCTGATGATCTTGACATGACGGTCTCTGCAATAAAAGGACTTCTGGATGAAGGCGCCGGAATGATTGCGGTGACGGGCGGTATGTCTGTGGACCCGGATGATCTCACGCCTGCAGCCATAAGGGCAGCCGGGGGGGAGATTGTGTCTTACGGAGTTCCCGTCCTTCCCGGTGCCATGTTCATGCTGGCCTATATTGATGGGATACCCGTTATCGGTCTTCCCGGGTGTGTCATGTACCACAGGGCTTCAATTTTTGATCTGGTGGTACCCAAACTTCTGGCAGGAGAGTCTGTAACCAAATCCGACTTTGTTCAAATGGGTCACGGGGGATTCTGCTCCAATTGTGAAACCTGCAGATTCCCTAATTGCAGTTTTGGGAAATAGCCGGAATTTACCCTGAAACTATAACTTAAACATATAACCGAGATATAACCAAAAAATAACCAAACTATAATCGGATGGATTGCCAATGGAACCATTAAATAACCAGATACTGGATTGTCTTAAACAAAGTGATCCCTTTGCTGTCGCCACCATCATGACCCACAAGGGGTCCACCCCGAGAACATCGGGAAGCAAAATGATCGTGTTAAAAGATCGAACTATATATGGCACCATTGGCGGCGGGCTGGTGGAAGCGCTGGTAATGGATGCCTGCATGGAATTAATAGATAAAAATCAATCCCGGATAAAAGAGTTTTCTCTGAATAAGGAACTTAAAGACGGGCTGGATATGGTCTGCGGCGGTAATCTCACAATTTTAATGGAGGTTTTTATTCCAGATCCCGGCTTGACAAGCATTTTTAAAGCCCTGGTCAGCCTTGAAAAAGAGGGGAAAAAAGGATTTCTGGTTTCCAAAATTGATGGGTTCAGCAAATCTGATTTTACCACCCAAAAATGCCTGGTCCTTCCTGATACAACCATTACCGGGCAGTCTTTAATACCCAAGCCCCTGATGGATGAAATATGTGATAACCGGTTTACCGGAACTTTCCCTGTGCTTTACAATCACGGCCTTGAAGAGTTTATTATTGAACCCATCCATCCTTCAGACACCCTTTATATTTTTGGTGCCGGTCATGTCGGATTTCATCTGGCCAGGATGGCTCATCTTATTGACGTTCAGACCATTGTGGTGGATGACCGGGAGGAATTTGCCAACCCTGAACGGTTTCCCCATTCAAAAGCTGTTTATGTAGTAAAAAAGTTTGAAAATGCTTTTGATGGTCTTTTCATAGATGAAAGGTCCTATATTATCATTTTAACCCGGGGTCATCTCCATGATCAGACAGTGCTTGAGCAAGCTTTAAAAACCAAGGCTGCTTATATTGGAATGATTGGAAGCCGGGCCAAACGGAACCAGATTTACACCAACCTTAAAGAAAAGGGCGTTTCTGATAAAACCCTTGAAACAATTTTTTCTCCCATTGGTCTTGAGATCCATGCAGAAACACCGGCAGAGATAGCCGTTAGTATTATGGGAGAGGTTATAAAAATCAAGGCAGAAAAATGAAGTCTGTTTCAAACATGAATGTTTCTGCCGTCATACTTTCTGCCGGCTTTTCCTCCAGAATGAAAAAGTTTAAACCATTGCTGCCATTTGGAGGCAAAACAATGGTGGAAAAGGCCATTGAATTGTTCAAAGAGAACCGGATTTCGGATATTGTTGTTGTGACAGGCCATAACGCAAAGCCGCTTGAGCCTTTTGTGAAAAAAGCCGGGGCCATTCCCGTATTTAATCCTGACTTCAAATCCGGTATGCTGAGTTCCATACAAAAAGGCATCAAAAACGTCAGGTCTGAAAACCATGGTTTTTTCCTTCTTCCCGTGGATATCCCCGCCATCCGCCCATCCACCATTAATTTGATGATCAAGCAATTTCAAAAAACCAAAGACCATGTCATTATTCCCTATTTTGATGACAAGCCAGGACACCCGCCCCTGATACCTTTTGGATTAAAAACAGATATTCTGGATTTGAAAAATGAATCAACCTTAAGAGATGTGCTCTGGTCCCGGGATAATAGGATAACCCCTCTGAAGGTGCATGACCGTGGGGTATTAATGGATGCAGATGATGAAAAAGGATATGAGCAAGTCTGTCAAAAAATTCAATCCCTTCATATCCCCGACAAAAAAGAATGTTTTTCCATTATAAATGAAGCCTTGCCCAATGAGGACGACATCCGGGCACACTTGACAGACGTCTCTTTTGTTGCTCTAAAAATTGTCACGGCTTTATCTGACAAATTAAATGCAGATCTGGTGTTAGCAGGAGCACTGCTTCATGATATTTTGCGAATGGAGCCCAACCATGCCCAGGCTGGTGCAAAGCTGGTTTTACATCTCGGATTTAGTGAGGTGTCTAAAATAGTTGCCCAGCACATGGACATTACCATGGATTTAACCGCCCCTGTCAGGGAGAAAGAACTTGTATATTTTGCCGATAAAATTTGTAACGAACAGGGTATTGACTTGGATTACCACAAACGTTTTAAGGATCATTTAATAAAATCACCCTGGGCCAGGATAAACATCTCAAGAAGATATGAACATACTAAACTCATACATGCCAGAATTGAAGCCGCCGCCGGAAAATCTATTAAGGAAATACTCTCAGGATGATGCTTTTGTTTTTCTCTTGAGACATGGGCAGACCTGCGGTTCTGATACAAAACGCTTTATAGGGATAACCGATGTGGATCTTGATCCCACTGGGTTATTGCAAGCCTCATACTGGAAACAGGCTTTTGGTCCGATAAATTTGAATGCTATCTACTCAAGCTCACTTAACAGGTGCGATTATACGGCTCAATTAATCGCAAATGGTAAAAAAATTATAAAAACCAGGGCTTTAAATGAAATAAATATGGGGTCATGGGACGGCCAGACATTTGACCTGATCAAAAAAGATCAGCCAGAAGAATTTAAGAAAAGAGGCCGGTATATTGATACTTTCAAAGCGCCGAAGGGTGAAAGCTTTTATGATGTATCCCTGCGTGCTGTTCCTTTTTTCAACCGTTGCGCCAGGGATATGGAAAAGGGCATGGAGAAAGGTATGGGGGATAAAATATTGATCGTCACCCATGCCGGGGTCATCCGTGTAATTTTATGCCATATTCTCAAATTAAAACTTAAAGAAATGTTTCAAATTAAATTGTCCTTTGGGCAGTTGTTTGTTTTTAAAAAAAATTTGTTAATGGGGAAAATTGCTGGATTTAATAATTTGAATTTATAACAAATTTCCATGTTTGATATTTTTGTCTGTTTTAATTGATGAAAATGTTACCCAAGCCTTATATTTTGCGGTAATGAGTAGTTTTTTGATAGGAATTTTTTGTTGACAAACCAGGGTAAAATTCACTAAACATAAACACATTTTAAATAATATTTTTATTATTGATTAACCAAAGGGGACGAGTAATGCCTAAACCATCTAAAGGTAAAAAAGAAACCGTTGCCACTCCACTATCTGCAATAAAGATAAAGATAAATGGATGCTGGCATACGTTTGAACATGAGCGTGACATTAAACCAACAATGACTCTTTCTTATTTATTAAGAGAAAAACTGGGCTATACCGGGCTCAAGGTTTCATGTGACGAAGGTGCCTGCGGCGCCTGCACAGTGATCATGGACGGCAAAGCCATATTGTCATGCATGACCCTGGCAGTTGCGGCAAACGGTCATGAAATAACAACCATTGAAGGACTTCAAAAAGATGATCCCGTTGTGGAAGCCTTTGCTGAACAGAGCGAACCTGGTTATGGAACCGCTCTTCAGTGTGGAATCTGCACGCCAGGTTTTGTGATGAGCACCAAAGCGTTGCTCAACGAAAATCCCATACCAACCATGCCTGAGATCACAGAAGCCCTTTCCGGTCATATCTGTCGTTGCGGATGCTACGCCGGCATTGCCCAGGCAGTAACCCACGCTTCAGAAAAAATTGCGAAAAAAGGAGAAAAGTCATGAAGCAGCCCTACACACCAAGACCAAACTCAAATCGCAAATTTGTAGGGGGCTACCGACCCAGAATTGATGCCTTGGAAAAGGCCCGTGGAAAAGTCGAATATGTGGATGATATAACGCTATTGAAAAAATTTCCCGGCATGCTTTATGCCAGGGTCCTGCGCAGCCCCCATGCCCATGCCCGCATTAAAGATATAGATGTGAGTAAGGCAGAAAAGCTTCCCGGTGTAGTTTCTGTAATGACTTACAAGGATCCGGAGTTTACATCACTTCGGCCCACAAATGCCGGTTGGACCGATGGGGTGGATACTGTATCCTATGATGGTAAGATGTGGAGCGAGTTTAATGACCGGCGGGTTTTGGGAGATTATGCCTGCTGGGTCACGGATGAAGTCGGCGCTGTAGTGGCGGCAGAGAGCGAAGAGATAGCTGATGAAGCCCTTCGTTTGATAGATGTCGACTGGGAAGTGCTGCCCTTTGTCCTTGATCCCATTGAAGCCATGAAGCCGGGTGCTCCCCTGATTCATCCGGATATGACAAAGACCAATGTTCTGCCCCCGGAAAAAATGGGGGGGGATGATGTCTTTTTGGATAAAGGCGACGTTGAAGCAGATTTTGACCAGGCCGAGGTGGTTCTTGATGCCACTTCAGTCCATCACAACGCCACCCAGGCCTCCCTTGATAACTGGTGCTGTCTGGTTGACTGGACAGACGAAAAACTTACCCTTTACTCCAATTCATTTGAAGCTGATCAATCGCGTATGCATATATGTCAGATGCTCAATTTACCAATGCATAAGGTAACAGTGATCAGCTCCTATGTCGGCGGTCAGTTTGGCCGGGGAGATACAGGAGAACAGCCCTTTTTCCTTTTTACTGCCATTCTTTCCAAAAAAACGGGCCGTCCTGTAAAATTCAAACATACCCGCCGGGAAAGCTTTCATGATTCGCGTCAACCCTCCATTTATTATGGAAAAGTCGGCGCTAAAAAAGATGGCACCATTACATCGTTGTACTTTAAATCCATAGGAAATACAGGTGCCTATGCAGATCATTCTATTTTCGCTCTGAAATTTGCCCCCCTGGAAATTTCCGAAGTCTCTTTTGCCCATATACCCAATGTGAAACTGGAATCCTATGCCGTATATACCAACAAGCTGCCAGCCTGCATGATGCGTGGCGTTGGTAATTCTCAGTTTAATCTTATTTTTGGACATGTTGTGGATCTTTTGGCTGAAAAGCTGGATATGGACCCCATTGATCTGTGCATCAAAAATTTCGGGCACGAATGGGAAAACCTTCCTAATAAGAGTTTGTCAGAAGTGCTCAAACAGGGCGCTCAAAAAATAGGATGGAAAGAAAAACGCAACAAACCCGGCCAGGGACCGACTTATGGCAAGACCAAGAAACGAGGCGTCGGTTTTTCCCTGCATCCGGCATGGCATGCTGAATGGCAGGAAGTCCGCCGTGGACATATACCGATTTCCATCGCACTGAACCCGGACGGCACGGTAATTCTTGATGCGCCCACCGTGGAAACCGGGACCGGCTCCAACACCTGCAACGTTCTGGGGTGTGCCGAATCATTGAATTTTCTGGGTGTTACACCGGAAAAAATTCTCTGGAATCACGTGGTTAACACAGACACCAGCCTGAAAGACTGCGTGCAGACAGACAGTTCCGTGGCCTATCTGCAGTCTGAAGTCATTGCTGTAGCAGTGGAAGAAATCCGGCGGGAGGTTCTTGAAAGAGCTGAACCCATTTTCAAAGTAAAATCTGAGGATATGGACATTGTTGACGGCCGTATCTTTGTCCGGGAAAACCCGGAACAAAGCCAGACAGTAAAAGAAGTATTGTTTCAAGGGGATCTTGTACCCATTGTTATTACAAAAAGCAAGCTGGCCAATGCTCAAAAAACAGGTGTTCCTTATTTTGCCAATTTTGCCGAAATAGAAGTGGATACTGATACCGGCAAAGTCGATGTACTGCACCTGGTGGTCATCAATGACTGCGGTACTGTTATGTTTGCCTCCGGTGCCGAAGCTCAGCAGGTGGGGGGTCAGGTAATGGGTCTGGGTGAAACCCTGACCGAAGAAATTATCTATGACGAAATAACGGGTGTTCCCCTCAATTTCAACTTTATTGATTACAAAATTCCCACCATGGCAGACATGCCTGAGATTGATCCCATCCTTCTTGAGATCTGGAAAGGTGCGGGAGAATACGGTGCATGTGGAATCGGCGAAGGCACTTTGACATGTACACCACGGGCCATCATGAACGCAATTTACAATGCCATCGGTGTCAGAATTAATGATATTCCGATCAAGCCCGAGAAAGTTCTCAGGGCTCTGGGAAAGGTTTAAGGAGAAAAAGATGACTCTCAGAAACTTCAAACACATATCAGCTTCATCTCTTAAAGAAGCCACGGACATTTTGTCTAAAGTTAATGGAAAAGCAGTTGCCATTGCAGGTGGAACAGACTTGCTTGGAGTACTCAAGGACAAAATTCATGCCCAGTCTCCTGAAATCCTTGTGGATCTCAAGACAATTCCAGACCTATGTTATGTAAAGACAACGCAAAAGGGGATTCACATAGGTGCCTTGACCACCCTCACTGAAATCTGCAAAAACGATACAATCAAAGAACAATATGGTTTGCTGGCACAGGCAGCTCTAAGCGTGGCATCACCACAGCTCAGAAATATGGGTACCCTTGGCGGCAACATTTGTCAGG
>Ga0307989_1000523_pt1 | contig 24768 bp, 25 predicted proteins | sample EllFjometagen185_FD_203164 | JGI IMG/M metagenome (GOLD analysis project Ga0307989, IMG submission 203164) | Marine microbial communities from Ellis Fjord, Antarctic Ocean - #185 | ecosystem: Environmental > Aquatic > Marine > Unclassified | place: Southern Ocean | collected 2014-10-08 | reverse complement strand
GTTTATAAAATATAGTAGTACCGAATCCTCGACAAAAAACAGCGAAAACAATCATGGCGATTGAAGCCTTGAAAAGGTTGTGGCCTACGGTTATGGTTTCAAAAGTAATTGCCATTGGTGTCAAAATAATACCAGCCGTAGTCATTAACACTGCAACCAGTGTTAAACTGGGAACATTCCTGAAATTGCGCTGTATCAGAGAATTGGTTATGGCAAAACAAAGCGGGGACAACATTGCTAACAGCAGATATAGTGCCCGAACATTTCGAGATAATCCGTCCAGCCCAATCAAAAACATAGCACCTAGGCCAACCAATACCCCAAGTAGTTGTAATCGACTCGGAAAAACCTTAAGAATCGGAATTGAGACAAGGATGGTAAGAATAGGGACTAATGATACCATCATACCGATAAAACCATGTCCGATTTTATGGATCAGAAAGGGCGTTGTGGTAAATGGATATATGTATCCGATTACCGTGATCCAAATAAGGGGTTGTATGTGTTTTTTAGTCAATCCCCATTCTGATTTTTTTAAAACCCAGGATATCCACAGCACAAATGCACCACCCAAACATCCGCAGGTAGCAACGGTAATCGGACCAAAGGCAAAATTGGCAATTTTTTGCAAATAGAACCCAATGCTCCAGACTAAGGTCAGTAGAGCAAATAGTAAATAATACATTCTTAGTAAATTTAGAGTTTGATCGATGTCGATTGTGACAGTCAAATTGATAAGTATTGCCCTAATCTTGACCGAACCCCGGAATTGGTCAAGTGAAAAAAAAATCAAACTATCATAGAGATCTACTAAAATTAATCGATTCCTTGATTAAGCATTTCCACCGTTTTTATTTCACTTGACGGATGTCTGTTCATATTTTGAAAATAGGCTTTATCAAGTAAATTTCAAACAATTCTACAATAAGCAAACAATGGATGTATTAAAATGTAAAACGCTATATGGCGAGGAAAAGGAGTTCCCAAAAGCAAAATTTAAATTTCGACCTTCGGTTTATGCTATTATTATCCGGGAAAATAAGTTGTTAACAGTCACCAGTAAACGGACGAATACATTGATGTTACCTGGTGGCGGTATTGAAATTGGTGAGCCTATCGAGAAAGCTTTGATTCGTGAAGTCAACGAAGAAACCGGTATTGATATTGAAATAGTGAATTTCATTAATTTTAAGGAATCCCTGTTTTATTATGATCCTTTAGATGAAGCATTTCACAGTTTTCTGTTTTATTACCACTGTAAAGCTTTGACAACTCAAGTGAAAACAGATTCAGAAGTGATCGATTTCGAATGTTCGACACCACAGTGGATAGCATTAGATACACTTAAGCCGGAACATTTCAATAATTTCGGTGAGGCTGTCTTAAAGACAGTTAATTTAGTTGTTCATTCATAAATCTCTTTCCAAAGATTTTATAAAAGACAATAATCTTTCCTATTGTACTCCTGAAAGAACCATCAATTTTTTTTTAACCACCATCATCATCATCAAACATAATGCACCATTATGGAGAAATTATGAAAAAGTATTTTATTTTGATAGTCATTTTAATGGTTAGTAGTTTACCGGCTTTTGGTGGCGGTGGAATGCTAAAAATCGAAAGACCTGAATTTATTATTAAAACCAGTATGGGCAGTATACATGTCCAGTTATTCCAGGATGAGACACCAAAAACAGTAAAAAACTTCATTGAATTGGCCGAAGGGGAAAAAGAATTTACAGATCCGGAAACCAATAAAACAGTAAAACGACCGTTTTATGACGGTCTTATTTTCCATCGTGTGATCAAAGATTTCATGCTTCAGGGAGGATGTCCGCTAGGTACAGGGACCAGTGGTCCTGGTTATCAGTTCGAAGATGAAATTAACGCTGATGCACTGGGACTGGATAAAGCGATGGCTCTGGAAAATGGTAAACCTAATCAATTATTGGGAATTCGAAGTCAGCAGCAGTTTCAGCAAGTGGTTATGATGCCGATTTACATGAAATTAGGGATTAAAAACCAGGCTGATTTAGATGCTAAAAAAGAAGAAGTGATAAAAACGATGAATAGTACCAGTCTAAAAAATGCTTTTGAAAATATGGGCTATCGGTATCAGGATAAATTTCCCTCACATTTTTTGAAAAAGGGAATTTTGGCCATGGCGAACAGCGGACCAAACACTAATGGATCTCAATTTTTCATCAATCTGATTGATACTCCCTGGTTAAATGGAAAACATACTGCTTTTGGGAAGGTTATCAAAGGAATGGATGTTGTTGATAAAATTGGAGCGGTTGCAGTGAACACAGGTTCAAAACCAGTGAAACCGGTGACTATCATTTCAATTCGATCAGTAAAATAAGATTTTATTGCGCAACTTTGGGCATAATACCCCACCGCTTGCGGCATCCTGTCACCCCGGACTCGATCCGGGATCCAACAAAATAACGAAATAGATTCCGGACATGCCCGGAATGACATATTACTACCCCGCTGTAAGCGGCGGGGTAGTTCATTCAGAATAAAAATCATGCAGGGAAAAAAACAACAATTAGTTAAAATATTGCAATCCTACGATAGCTTGTTGATTGCTTTTTCAGGAGGCATCGACAGTGCCTTGTTATTAAAAATAGCCAGCGATGTACTTGGTGACAAAGTTGAGGCAATAACGGCAACTTCTGATTTATATTTCCCCCATGAATTAGAAGAAGCGATTCAATTCGCTTCAGAACTAGAAGTCACCCATTCGATTATAGAAAACCTGTCTTTGAAAAACGATGAATTTAGTAAAAATAAACCGGATCGCTGCTATATCTGTAAGAAACAATTGTTTTTGAAATTAAGAGAGATTGCCGAATCTAAAAGTATTAAAACGATTGCTGATGGTACCAATCTGGATGACACTAAAAGTTATCGACCGGGTTTAAAAGCTCTGGAAGAGTTGGAGATTGAAAGTCCACTTAAAGAAGCTGGTTTTACAAAATATGATATTCGACAATTAGCAAAAGCGGAAAATATACAATTTTGGGACAAACCATCTGTGGCTTGTCTGGCCAGTCGTTTTCCATATTATACTGAATTCACCCCCGAAAAGTTACAGCAGATTAGAAAGGCTGAAGATGTTTTACGTCAAAAAGATTTTAAACAATTTCGTGCCCGTCATCATGGAGACACGATTCGAATAGAATTAAATGAACAGGATTTTATGAAAATTCTTGAAATTAAGGTGAGAACTGAAATCATCCGTGAATTAAAAGCTTTGGGGTTCAGCTATATCACTTTGGACTTGGAAGGATTTCGTTCAGGAAGTCTGGATGAAGTTTTAGTTTAACCCGTTCGAATACAGAGATAATATGTCATTGGAATTCTGGCTTTTATATATAACAACAATTTTTATTGCCTCCATTATCCCCGGTCCCAGTATGCTGCTGGCTCTAACGTTAGGGATGCGGCATGGTGCCCAAAGGACAATTATCGCAGCTCTAGGTAATGTTTCAGCATCGTTAATTCAAGCTTCGATTTCAATTGCCGGACTGGGGGCTATTTTATTAGCTTCAGAATCTTTATTTTTGGCAATTAAGTGGTTGGGTGCAGGTTATTTGATCTTTATTGGTCTGTTGATCTTCAAATCCAAAGGATCAAAACTACGATCTGATCAACAAAACTCAAGTGATAGCCTAACTCCCCTTTACAAACTATTTAAACAGGCATTCATGGTTGCTGCTGGTAATCCAAAAGCGATAATCTTTTTTTCTGCGCTCTTTCCTCAGTTTATCAATCCTGAAGTCGCCCATGGTTTTCAGGCGATTATTTTACTAGGTACATTAGCTGTTATCGCTTTTATTTGCTTTATGGTGTATGCTATTAGCGGTGAAAAGATCGTATCTTTTTTCACTGCAGAACAATTCAAAAACCGGATCAACCGAATCATTGGTGGGACCTTTATTGGTGCCGGAATCGGTTTGGTATTAAGCGATTAAAAGATCAACCCCTTCAGTTGTTTATAATATCGTTGATTTCATTTTGAGGAAGTGAACCATTGTACTCACTAGCGTAGAATGGTTTACCTTAAAAATATTCCCTTACATACTCGCTTCCACTCTCGTTTTTAAAGTTTATCATATTATTCGATTGAGCCTCCTGCCATAATTGACGCCAGAGTGTTGTTTGGACATTAATATTTATTATTACTCTCTTAGTTTTATGGTTTTAAAAGTTCAAGCGCTGCGCCTGTCAAAGAGATAATTCCAGTGGGTAAGCTTTTATCCAAATCAGGATAAAAAGCAGGATTGTGAAGGGGAGGAATCCTGCTTTTCGCTTTGGCTGCTTCGGCAAGTCTTGTTGCACTAGTCACACCGACTTCCCACATAAATAAGGGAATTGGAGGGTCACCCTTACCGAAATTACCGAAGTCTTCACTGGTGTTAACGGGATCGATATTGAAAACATTGCTTTTGCCTAATAAATGGGTAAAGACCTTTTCAATTTTGTTTACTATTTCTGTATCGTTGATTACCTGGTCCCATGAGTCATCAGTAATATTGATAATGGGATATTTATTTTCGGGCATTCCTGCGGCCTGAGCAAGTCCCTGAGCTATTCGCTTAATAGAATCAATTATTTTTAAACCTATCTTTTGATCGTAAGCCCGGATGGTCAGGTTTAATATTACTTCGTCGGGGATTATGTTTCTTCTACTACCTCCATTGATGGCACCAACAGTAACAAGGGCCATTTCAGCCGGATCGATTTCCCGGCTGACGATCGTTTGGAGTGCTAATATAAACTGTGCCGCCAGTACTACCGGATCTTTGGACAGATGGGGTTCTGCGCCGTGACTACCAATACCACGAATGGTAACATCAAGAGGGTAATTACCAGCATTTCGCACTCCGGCTCTGAAGCCGACACTACCAGCCGGCAGTTCGGGTTTTACATGAAAGCCAAGACCAAAATCAGGCCTCCCAAATCGTTCATATAACCCATCAGCCAACATACGGTTGGCGCCACCGTTAACCTCCTCATCGGGTTGAGCAATCACCATTAATCGACCTGACCAGTACTCCTTTAACTCAGATAAAACAGTCGCGGCGCCTAGCAGAGAGGTTATGTGAAAATCATGTCCACAAGCATGCATCACATCTACTTTTTCTCCATTTTCATCCAGGGTTGTTACCTGGGAAGCAAAAGGTAATCCAGTGGCTTCAGTAACCGGTAAAGCATCCATATCGGCCCGCAAGAAGAGGGTTGGACCGGGACCATTATCAATAATACCGACAACACCATAACCACCAATACCAGTTGTGACGGTGAGACCTGATTCTGTTAATACTTTGGCCACTATAGACGCTGTTTGCACTTCCTTACCTGATAACTCAGGTTGAGCATGAAAAGATTCATATAGTTTAGTTAACCAATTTAGCCGTTTTTGCACTGCCGTTTCGATACTCTTTTTTAGTTCCATAGTTCTCCATTTTGTCTCAATCATATAGAAAATTTATTATTGGTCTTAATTTCAGTCCTATTTTGCAATCCAAATGCCACTTATTTCAAATCTGTTTTTCAAAGCTCTAACCACAACAATCTCTGCTCGTTCTGGTTGGAGAAGGTATCTTGGTTCAATAAAATATAACATTAATTGAAGTTTGTATCAACCCAACACCCGCTTCCGAGACTTTTATTGATCCGGCTTCAAATATTCCAAAGCCACTCCTATCATTATTTCAGTTCCGATTGCTAAAGAATCTTCATCAATATCAAACAATGAATGATGAAGGGGAATGTAATTTGTATTTGTTAAATTACCGGCACCAACAAAAATCTGGATCCTGAAACTTGATCCAGGATGAAAGAAAAATCCTCTCCACACATGGGAAAATCGGCTTCATGGACATGTTCTTCACCAACTGTATTCCTGGCAATTTTTGTAATCAGTTCAGTAATTTTTTTGTCATTAATAACAGGTGGAGAATGGGAATCTTCAAACTGGAGTTTATAACTTCCGCCCATGGAATTAGTTATCCCATTGATGGCCCGATCCATCTGTTTTTGAATCTTAGCCCGAATAGCGGGATCTGTGGTTCTTAAGGTTCCAACTCATTCAAAGCGATCAGCCACAAAATTTTCAGCAACAACACCTGTCCCACCAATATGAGTTGCAACAGAAAGTCCCAGATTTTTTAAATATTCAGTAATCGTTTGGGCCGTTTTAAATTCTTGCATGGCTGTTTCCGGAAACTGATGTAAATTTTGACCTAAATCGATGAGTTCTTTCTAAATTAATGATACTCCTTTATTAATTATTTTTATCTTAAAATTGCCGGGGAAATTAAATGTCAAATTTAAATGTTTGTTCATGTCTATAGTTTGAGATGCATTTCTTTGTCAATGTAAGTAGACTGAAATATATAAAAAAAGATTTTTTAGTCTAAAAAAAGACTAAAATATATTGACAAAGACTTTATAGTCTATTAAAAAACCAAATAAACATGAAGGTATGAATTTAAGTAATAATCACAAATTGCAATCCTATCTCTAAAAAGAGCTATTAAAAATAAAGGTGAGATCGATACGCTGGTGATCAATCAATGTTTCCAAAAAGTATTATCATGGATAAAAATATTCAAACTTATAAAAATGTTGCGGATGGCATCGCCAAATTGCTCCACCCGCATGCCGAAGTCGTCATTCACGATATTGAAACCCAAAAGGTAATTCATCTGGTAAATAATATTTCAAATAGAAAAATTGGTTCACCATCTTTGTTAGAATCTATTGAAGCTGAAATGGAAAATCCTATTATTGGTCCCTATGAAAAAATGAATTGGGATGGGCGTAAATTGAAATCAATTAGCATTGCGATAAGGGACCAAAATAACAAACAAGTGGCCATAATGTGTATCAATTTTGACATATCAGCCTTGTCAGATGCTTGGTCTGTTATTGGTGCATTTATCAATCCTGAGGAAAAGCTGCTAAAAGCAGAGGAAATTTTTAGGGATGACTGGCAGGAAAAAGTCAATTTTTTTGTTCACTCCTGGCTACAGGAGAATAACAAAACCCTAAATAGCTTAACGCGTTTTGAAAAACAAAAGCTGATTGAAGTCATCAATAAGAAAGGTGGATTTAAAGGGAAAAATGCGGCTAACTATGTCGCTGGAATTCTAGGTTTAGGACGTGCAACTGTTTATAAATATTTAAAAGAATTGAAATAGGAACCATTATGGAATTATATCAACGGATAGAGAATGCTTATCAACGCATCAATCAACACATTCAAAAAACGCCTTTTGAGAAGAGTATTGGATTAAGTCAAATTTGTGAATCCGAGGTTTTTTTTAAATGTGAACATCTTCAAACCACTGGATCATTCAAATATAGAGGAGCGACAAATAAAATCATGTCCCTTCCTGAAAGCGACCGTCAAAAAGGGATTATAACAGCTTCGTCAGGGAACCACGGAATGGCCTCAACTTTAGCTGCACAAAAGTTAAATACGCAAGCTACTATCTATGCGCCGGCATCAGCCTCTCCAATGAAATTGAATAGCATTGAAAAAATGGGAGGTATTGTCAGAAAAGTAGATGGTGATTGTGTGGATGGAGAAACTGCAGCCAGAGCAGCTGCAGCCAAAGAGGGTAAGGAATATATCTCTCCTTACAATGATCTTGAAATTATTGCCGGCCAGGGAACACTCGGACTGGAAATCAGTCAGCAATGCAAAGACCTGGATGCTGTTTTTGTATCTGTCGGAGGAGGAGGTTTAATTTCAGGTGTTGGTGGTTATTTAAAACATTTTAATCCGAATATTCAGGTGGTCGGTTGTTGGCCTGAAAATTCAGTAGCAATGTATCAAAGTATTCAAGCAGGTAAGATTGTTGAAGCTCCTGAAATTGAGACCATATCTGATGGAACAGCAGGGCCTGTTGAACCTGGATCGATTACCTTTCCCTTTTGTCAACAATTTATTGATCAACATGCACTGGTTACTGAAGCAGAAATATGCGCCGCCATGCGGTTAATTGCGGAACATGAACGATGGATGGTGGAAGGAGCGGCAGGTGTTGCTTTAGCAGGGTTACTTAAAAAAAGTCCACAATTTAAAAATCAAAAGGTTGGTGTTGTTTTATGTGGCCGTAATATTTTGCTGGAAAAATATATAGCATCAATTACGAAATAATTAAAAAAATATCAGGAGTTAATAAGAATGGCAAAAATTTATCATTTGGATCAAATCAAAGCAGTATTAGCAAAGATTGATGTTATTTCTGCTATTGAAGAAGGTTTTGTGTTTTATTCACAAGATAAAACAGTCATACCACCGGTTGGGGAGATTATTTTCGAGAATCCACCGGGTGAAACACATATCAAGTACGGATACATCAAAGATGACGGTTATTATGTAATAAAAATTGCAACCGGGTTCTATCAAAATATTGAACTGGATTTGCCAACGTCGGACGGTTTAATGCTGTTGTTTTCTCAAAAAACAGGTGGCTTGATTAGTATCTTATTGGATGAAGGACACTTAACCAATGTCCGGACAGCCGCAGCAGGTGCTGTTGTTGCTAAATATCTGGCTCCTAAGAAGGTGAATAGAATCGGGGTCTTTGGCGCTGGTATTCAGGGACAGCTCCAGGTTCAATACCTAAAATCAATTGTAGATTGTCAGGATATTGTGGTTTGGGGGCTTAATCAAAAAGAACTGGACCACTATCAAAATATCATGGAAGCAGATGGTTACCAGGTTAAAACAACTTTGCAGGCATCTGATATAGTGAGTACTTGTAATTTAATCATTACGGCGACCCCCTCAAAAACACCTTTTTTTACGCTGGATCAGGTAAAACCGGGCACACATATCACCGCCATGGGGGCAGATACTCTCGGTAAAAATGAAATTGATCCCATGATCATTAAAAGTGCGGATATTGTTGTGGCTGATAGTATCTCACAATGCACTGAAAGAGGTGAAATCAGTAACGCTTTTCAACGTCAATTGATCTCCAAAGATGAAATTGTTGAATTAGGTAGTATCATTATCGATCCTTCCCTCCGTCGACAATCTGATGACCAAATCACGGTTGCTGACTTAACTGGGGTTGCTGTACAGGATATCCAAATTACTAAAAAAGTGTATGAAGGGCTAATTGAGACCGAATAGTCGCTATGACTCCAGATACGCTTTAACATTATTCAATCATCTGTCTTTTGGCTATTACTCAGCCTTTGACAATTTACAAAATCAGTTTTCAATGAATGTTGTTAATATTTTGCCATCTTTGGCATCTTTGCCAAAAAAGTTGTCAAAAAATATGATAAGCCACAAATGATAGATATTCGTTTTTTTAAAATCAAATATATTTATAAAAAAAGAATATTTTTAAATTAGGTACCTAAACTGAGGATTGAATTCTTAATTTTTAAATGATATATATTCTCTACCTATAAAAATTCCAGACGTCATCTTGATTTGGATTTATTTTTGCAAACGTTGTTATATTAAGTTTAAATGGTAGAGTTTTTTTCATATTTTTATTAAATTTTTTTATTTCGGAATTTCAATGAATTCAGGAAAAACCGCTTTACGAATAGAAGATCTTCACAAAAGTTTTGGAAATTTGGAAGTATTATCCGGTGTCTCTTTAAAAGCTGATGAAGGAGATGTTATCGCAATGTTGGGATCCAGTGGATCAGGCAAAAGCACTATTCTTCGATGTATCAATATGCTGGATATTCCAAACTCAGGAAAAATAGTAATCGGTAATGAAGAAATAATCCTGAAAAAGAACAGAAGGGGTGAAACTGTTCCGAAGGATATCAAACAGGTAGAGAAAATCAGATCAAAACTGGCCATGATTTTCCAGCAGTTTAACCTTTGGTCTCATATGACGGTTTTGGAAAATGTTATTGAAGCGCCGATTCATGTTTTGAAAATGCCCCGTAAAGAAGCGATAGAAAGGGCAGAGTTCTATCTGAATAAAGTTGGTATTCTGGAAAAGGGGCCGGCTTACCCTGCCCATCTTTCAGGAGGCCAACAGCAAAGAGCTGCCATTGCCAGAGCTTTGGCTATGGAACCCTCAGTTATGCTATTTGATGAACCCACCTCAGCACTTGATCCAGAGTTAGTCGGTGAAGTCCTTAAAGTGATGCAAAATTTAGCAGAAGAGGGACGAACCATGATTGTGGTAACTCATGAGATTTCTTTTGCTAAAGATGTCTCTTCAAAAGTCATTTTTTTAAATGAGGGGCGAATTGAAGAGGAAGGCAAACCTGCTGAAATTTTGGATCATCCAAAAACAGAACGATTCAAGCAGTTTTTGTCTAGTAGTTATTAACTATTCGTTAATAAATTGTTTAATATTTTTCTATTTAATAGCGGATTTCTTTGTTTTTTAAACATTTTTAGGAGTTAACATGAAAAAGATATTAACTTTTTTAGCTTTAATAACTTTCATAATGACAGCAAACCTGTTCGCCAAAGATTGGAAAGTGGTCAGAATGGCAACCGAGGGTGCCTATCCTCCTTTTAACTCAATAGGCGCAGACGGTAAATTGACTGGATTTGATGTCGACATCGGACGAGCCTTGTGTGATTATTTGGAAGTTAAGTGTGTCTGGCAAACAATTGCCTGGGATGGAACAATTCCAGGAATTTTAGCCAGGAAATATGATGCATTTGTCGGTTCCATGTCGATAACAGAAGAAAGGTTGAAAAAAGTTGCTTTTACTAATAAATATTACGCGTCACCCACCCGATTTGCTGCTCATGAGGATTTCTTCATGCGTGTGATGATGGGGACACAAGGCAAAGTAAGGATCGCTGCTCAAAAAGAATCAATCCAGGACCGTTATATAACTGATGTTTTTGGAAAAACAGCTGAAATTGTTCGCTACGATCTGCTGCCAAGCGAGTATCTCGATATGAAATCCGGTCGAATAGACATCGTATGTGCTGACGGTATAGCGCTTTATGAAGGTTTTTTAAAACTACCCGGTAATGAGATGTTCCAATATATTGGCCCAACAATAACTGATGAAAAATATCTGGGTATCGGTGTTGGAATTGCTGTCCATAAAAACAACCAGGATCTGGTTGAATTGCTTAATAAAGGAATCGCTGGTATTCGTGCTAACGGAACTTATCAGAAAGTCCAGAGTAAATATTTTAATATTGATGTTTACGGTGAATAATCCCAATATCAATTGATTTTCTGGCTTAATAGTTTTCAGGTTTTATTTAAAAATTTAACACCTTTAGCCGGGGATAAGCCCCGGCTTTTGCATTTAAGGTAATTTATGTTCACGCTCTATGGTTATTTAGATATTCTCTTGATCGGGGCCTGGCTGACGCTTCGTCTGGCGTTGGGATCTTTGTTATTTGCCGTTATTTTAGGGATTTTAGGAGCGTTGGGAAAGCTTTCCAAATCCAGGTCATTGAGAATTATCGCTCAATCTTACACGACTATTATTCGTGGCGTTCCAGAATTGGTGTTGATGTTGTTGATCTATTACGGTGGTCAAATGGCGATTAATAACGCAGTGTTTGCGATGGGTTTTGATAGTTACATTGATATCGACCCTTTTAGTGCCGGTGTGTTTACCATCAGTTTTATTTTCGGAGCCTATATGACCGAAACCTTTCGTGGCGCGATATTAGCCGTCAGTAAAGGCCAGTTGGAAGCCGGAGCAAGTTACGGTATGAGCCGATTACAGGTCTTTTATCGAATTCTAGCCCCTCAAATGATCCGTTTTGCGATTCCAAGCTTTGGTAACAATTGGCTGGTAATGCTTAAAGCCACGGCCATTGTCTCAATCATTGGATTGGATGATTTGGTTAGGCAAGCCAGCTATGCGGCCGGAGCTACCCGAAAACCATTTACCTTTTACATCGCTGTGGCCTTAATTTACCTTGTTTTTACGACCGTATCCAGTTACCTACTGGCATGGCTGGAACGTAGATACAGCCTAGGAGAAAGGAGAGATTAACTATGGATTTTTCATTTATCGGAGAGAGTATTCATTACTACATTGAGGGCACTTTTCTAACGATCCAGCTAACGGTTTCTTCACTTCTAATCGGGTTACTGTTCGCCATCCCTTTAGCTGTTTTAAGGACTTCAAAAAATTACCTGGTTACAGCGCCTATTCGTTTCTATGTTTACTTGTTCCGGGGAACACCTTTACTCGTGCAAATATTTATCATCTACTATGGACTGGGTCAATTCAAATGGTTTACGGACACATTTCTTTGGAATTACTTCAAAGAAGCGTACTTCTGCGCTTTGTTTGCATTCATATTGAATACGATTGCCTACACGATCGAAATCATCCGTGGGGCAATCGAATCCACGCCCTTCGGTGAAATCGAAGCGGCTAAATCATCGGGGATGTCCAGGATAATGATGTTAAGACGCATTATTCTACCTAGCGCTCTTAGAAGAGCATTTCCGGCGTATGGTAATGAAGTTATTTTTACCTTACATAGTTCTTCCCTGGTTAGTGTGATTACCCTGGTAGATATAGCTGGAGCAGCAAGCATTGTTAACGCTCGTTATTACAGCCCTATTGAGGCATACCTCACGGCTGCTGTATTTTACCTGATGATCACGTTTAGCATCGTCTGGATATTTAGATTAGTGGAAAAAAGAATTTACGCGCATTTAGCTCCTGCCCAAGAGGTCCAAGGACCGGCTTTATCCGAGGCTAGATAATTTCAATGCTTTCTGATATCATTCTTCTCTTTTACTTCAATGGTAAATCGGCAATAATTGAGTTTCTAGGCATTGATACAAGATAACCCTGACAATTATTATAGTGATAGACATGTTATTAATCGGTAAAATCAGGATACTCGTAACGAGTATCCTGATTTTACTATTTTCAGTCTTTGAAATAGGCCTATAAGAATGACGTTTGCTATAAACCAACTAACGATTTTGGAACAGGATCAATATCATATCATTTAATCTTAAATAACTAACAATATGCTAATCGTTATACTCTGGAGATTTAAATCTACCGGATATTAAATTTAGCCATTAAGGGAGAAATCGCATGCAGTTCGGTAGTGACAACCAGTCGGGGGCATCTTCACAAGTTTTAGAAATGTTAACTATTGCCAACACAGGGAATACACATGGTTACGGGGATGATCAATGGACAAAACAAGCTGTAGACGCCTTAAAAAATATTTTTGACAAAGATCTGGATGCTTTTTTTGTTTCCACAGGTACAGCCTCGAACTGCCTGGCCTTGTCTTGTTTGGTTCAACCCTGGGACACCATTCTTTGTCACCATCATGCGCATACCATTATTGATGAATCAACGGCACCTGAATATTTTACTGGCGGTGCTCGCATGATTCCTGTCTCGAAAGGAGCCGGTAAGATCACTCCTGAGCATCTTGAGGCGTATTTTCAAAAAGCAGGCGATGACATACCCCACAATTCCCAGGCGGGTGCCTTAAGCATCGCACAGGCTAGTGAGGCTGGTTTGGTTTATACACCGGAGGAAATTAAAGCGTTGTGCACTTTGGCTAAAAATAAGGGGCTTCAGGTTCATATGGATGGCGCGCGTTTTGCCAATGCCCTGGTAAAAATGAAATGTACACCTGCGGAATTAACGTGGAAGTCCGGAGTGGATGTGCTTTCTTTGGGTGCTACCAAGTGTGGGGCCTTGTGTGCAGAAGCCGTCATTTTTTTCAATAGGGAATTGGCTAAAACCTTTATTCATCGTAGAAAAAGATCCGGGCATTTGATTTCTAAAGGGCGCTTATTCGGAGCTCAATTTGTGGGATGGTTAAAAGACAACCATTGGCTTGAGCTGGCCAAGCATGCAAATTCACAGGCAACACAACTCGCTGAAGTTCTGGACTCAATTGAAGGTTTACAGATGGTTTGGCCGACCCAATCAAATGAAATATTCCTGACGATGCCGCAAAAACTGGTAAACAAACTACAGGAAGCAGGGGCTGAATTTTATGAATGGTACCCGGAAGCACTGCCTCCAAATTTCGAGTTAGCTGAAGATGATGCTTTTGTTAGGCTCGTAACATCATTTGCAACAGAAGATAGCCACCGCATTGAGTTTTGTGATTTAATAAAGGAATACTATTCAGCTCAATAATCTTTCCATGGTTATTAGCCTCTATAGTGCTTTTCAGTTGCATTGAACCTTTATAGTGTCATTCTGAGTTTTTTCACAGATAAATCTGTGAAATATTCGCAACGAACTAAGGGGTGTTTGTTATCCTAAAGTGAAGCGAAGAATCTTTTATAATACTTGAAATAGATCCTTCGTTTCACATGTTACTCTATTTATTCTTAATATCCGTGATTACTTCCTTAATTCGCTTTAAACTTTCTTTCAAATAATCTTCAGGGAACCCGCAGCTAATTCTAATAAACTTGTCCATTCCGAATTGATCACCTGGGACTACTAAAACACTCTTTTCCTTGATTAATCTATCGGACAATTCGGTGGAGTTTATATCCAATTGATAACGTAGGAAGGCGATGGCTGCAGCTTGAGGTGGCACCAGTCGGAAGATGTCTTTCTGGTCTTCAACCCATTGTTGTAACAGTGGAAATCCTTTGCGAATGTAGTTTCGTGTCCGTTGAATAATACGAGGTCGGACCTTGCTTGAGAGAGCCAAGGTAGCCAGTTGGTTTGAAAAAACCGAAGTACTGATGGTGGTGTATTCATGTCTACGCAGAATATTATTGATCGTATCTGTGGGACCTACCGACCAACCCAGACGAAGCCCTGGTAACCCGTAGGCCTTACTCATACTGCCTGAGGATAGCACTTTATCATATTGGCCATAAAAGGAAGGTGTCTCTTTATCTGTTAAACGTTCTGCACCAGTGTAAACTTCATCAGCCAGGATAAAGGCACCTACTTCTGCTGCGGCATGAATAATCGCTTTCATTTCTTCAGCAGTCAGAATATAACCCGTGGGATTATTGGGATTACAAACGGCGATCAGTTTTGTTTTGGGCGTGACTGCCTGTTTTAACGCATCCAAATCAAGCTGCCAGCCATTGTCTTCACGAAGATGAAAAGTGTTAATCTTCAAGCCAAGGTTTTTTGCGACACCCCAGACTTGCATGTAGTTGGGTAGCAAGATTGCTATTTCATCTCCAGGTTGGAGTAAGGTGTGAATCGAGTTGTAGTTGGCCTCAATCGCACCAACGGTAACAATAACATTATCCGGAGTACAATTGGGGTAAAGTGCTGCGATATTTTCTCTGAGTTCAGGACTACCATTGGCGTGGGTGTAATCTATTTCAGTTTCCAGCATTGATTCTATATACTCAGGATTATCAATGAGTAGTTCTCTGAGTTGCATCGGGTGAACACCACTCTCAGATAAATTATAATCGACCTCTTTTTCGTGCTGTGAAGCCATTACTTCCTGTTCAAAAGGTTGAAATTTAATCATTTTATAACATCTCCTCAAATTAATTTTTTGAATACTTTATTTAACCAATAATATCACCAACTATGGATCATTTTTTTTGTTAGGAATGTACCTGTTTTACCAATTAATTAACACACAATTTATGAATACTATCTAAACGTGTTTATTTATGTCATCCCATGAAATGTTCTAAATTTTCATTTCTAACGAGGAAACTATGATATAAATTAGTAGTAAAAGAAGTAAAAAAAAAATAACAAATTTTTAACAAACAAAACGAATGATATCCTAAATTCTAAACACAGGGGAAATTCTGCAATAGACGTACCGTAGGAATATCTATTTTTACCTTTAGAGCTATAGCTGAATCTTTTATTAAAATGAATGTGGTTATTCGAAATTCAACCGTTGGTCGTTCGGTTATTAATCAACGCTTGATTGTTTTCAAAACCAATTGTTAATGTAATGACTCTAATATTTTGCCATCCTTGTCAAAAAAATGTTAAAAATATGACAAAGTAACTAAAAATAGCAATTCAATTTTTTATGGTAACCTATCATCTGTCAATCACGTTTAGTATCATGTGGATATTTAGGATAGTGGAAAAACGAATTTACGCACATTTGGCGCCTTTCCAGGAAACTGAGAGGCCTGCATTATCCAAAGCCAGATAATTTCAATTCAATCTTCTGTCGTTGTGCTTTCGTGAATGTTGCTTTTGCGATTTCCAGGCAACTATGCGCAAACAGAGCATTAATACCGATAGTTATTGCGATGATTAAAACAAATACATCGGATATTGATGTGCGCTAACCCCTCTTTCTGATCTTATCCAATTCGACTCGAACCCGTTCCATACCCCGGCGGATGAAGTCGTTGTCACCGCCTGTCCAAAGCCGAAGATAGCCTTCCATACCAAAATGGATTCCAGGGGCGATTAAAGTGCTCTGATTGATACGTACTGAATTGGCGATCTCCATGCTCGGCGTATCGGCATTATACTTGACGAAGCAAAAAGCACCGGCTGTTGGTTCCGTGAACTCTAAAAAACCGTTGAAGCTTTCAATCCACTGTCGACACATGGGAAGGTTGCTTTTAATGTGATCCTGGAGGCGAAGAAAAAGTTTCTCCCGGACTTCCAAATCCACAGCCGTGCATGCCATAGCATCGGAAATGATGTTCGGTCCCACGGTAATATAGTCGTGCTGAGCCCAGCATTCGGTAACAACATCTTTGGGAGCTGTGAGCCAGCCAATTCTGATACCCGGTATGCCGTAGGTTTTAGATAAACCATTAACCACGATAACCTTCTCACTCATCCCCCAGCAAGTATTGGTTCTGGCACCATCGATTTCGGAGCCAATATAAACTTCATCAAAAATAACGTAAGCGTCCATTTCCTCACATCGTTCTATCACCCTTTTAACGGATGCGTTGGATAGTACAGTACCGGTGGGATTATTTGGTCGTGAAAAATAAACGAGACGGGTTTTGGGAGTAACGGCCTTATTGAACGCTTCCCAATCTACATCCCAATTACTTTCCTGGCTAAGGTGAAATGTATTTATTTTAGCACCGGTGGCACGGGCGATCCCAGGGAGCTGCATAAAATTTGGGATTGCCATGGCGAATTCATCCCCTGGTTTCAGAAGTGATATACCAAGAAGGAAAATGGCTTCAGAAGTGCCATTGGTTACCTCAATGTTGTCAGTGTCCGCTCCCGGATATAGTTTCGCTAGAGCTTTTCGCAACTTAAGGCTTCCATTTCCCTGGCAATTGCCAAGCGGCAAGTCCATTACCGTATCCATATCAAAGCCAAGGTCAATAAGATCCCGCAGGGTAATGGGCTTAACACCACTATTGGATATATCATACTCTACCAGGTTCTCCCAGGTAGACATTGCTCGCTCCATTTCAAAAACTTCCATTTTCATACACTTTTTCTCCAAATGAGACTGCATCGTTAACTATTCCCAACTAAATGTTGTGTTGTGACAACTGTTGCAATATAAATGCCTTTGAAAAAGTGATGGTATTTCTCAATTAACACACCACTTTACCGGTTAGTATATGAATTTAATAAAATACCCTGTGTGATTGAATATTTTGTTTTTTCATTTTTAAGTCATTGGTTGCGTTTTAGCAATTATGGTGTCGTATGAAATCAATATTTATGGCTGTATTCTCACATCTCTGCCACAATTGGCAATAATAATGTCAAATCCTCAGATCGCGTGATTATTTTAATTTATGTCAGTTTACCAAATATGCTACCAGCATCGTTATTGACCAATAATCAGCCTTGTCGTGTCTATTTGAAAACGATTGAGAAATTATGAGAGCGTTAGATAAGGCTAAACAAACGGGCTAATAGCATATTGTCTGCGACAATTAACAGTGATAATATATTAAAAATAATGAAGGGATGGTGTCGTTTTGAAAGGAATTCTCGTTAATCGTAAAAATGTCGTGCCATCAGATAAATGGCTTGTTGTATTCAAAGTCAGTATCGAAACGGACACTACTGGTAAGCAGTATTTGTTTGGAATGTGTTTTAGGGTAGATCTAAGACCTTAAATCTACCCACGATTAAAGACAAAAACTTAAGCGGTTTCTCCACCATCAATAGGTATGAAAGTACCCGTAATATACTGGGCGTCATCAGATGCCAGGAAAGCAAATAGTGCAGCGACTTCCCATGGTTGTGCATGACGTCCTAATGGAATACCTTCATTAAGTTTATCAATGGCTTCTTTTGTATATTCAGCTTCCTGCATTGGTGTTGATACGTATCCAGGGCAAATTGAGTTAACCCGTAACCAGGGAGCACACTCTAGCGCTAAGGTTTTGGTCAAAGAAATCACACCAGCTTTTGAGGCATTGTAATCGACATAATAAGGACGTCCTTCCATCCCATTGTTTGAAGCCGTGAATAAAAGTACACCTGATTGTTGTTTCTCCATTCTTTTAATGGCTTCCTTTGAGCAAAGATACATGCCGCCAAGGTTGATATCCATCACCCGTTGCCACTGTGCGTAATCGGTGTCTTTAAAAAGATTCCGAACACTGATCCCAGCATTGGAAATCAGGATATCGATGCCACCTAGTAATTTATCTACTTCTAAAAAAGCAGCAACCACACCTTTTTCATCGGACACATCCACCTTGATACCGCCTACAATTGCCGGTAAGGATTTTTGGGCTTCCTGTAATGCCTCTTCACTGATGTCAAAAATTACCACCTTAGCACCTTCTTCAATAAAACGTTCCACGGTGGCAAAGCCAATGCCACTGGCACCACCTGTGATGACGACTCTTTTTCCTTTAAGTTCAGGATATTTTCCCATTGATTACTCCTTCAATTATTTGATTGGTTGTTTTTAATAATTCATCTGTATGAAATTAAGCAGATGAAGTCCTGAAAGTCTATTTTTTCTTCGGTAAACTGTGCTCGTCTGAATAGGCGTAAAGGCGATGCCCAACTTGATCAAGCGAAGGCATCGATGGATAATCCATAATCATCAATCCGCCATCTACGATTAAGGTTTGGCCGGTAATAAACGAAGCCTCACTGGAAGCCAGAAAAGCGACGGTGTTAGCGATTTCTTCAGTTGTGCCCATGCGATTCAGAAGAGAAGGTGGTAATGCCCATTCGCTATCTTCTGTTCCCATTGCAGCAGCTGTTTCTTCCGCACTGGTCTCTATCCAACCTGGGCTTACGCAATTGACCCGGATGCCATAGGGTGCAGCTTCCGCAGCAAATGAGCGGGTCATTCCTTCAACGGCTGTTTTCGCGACACCATAAAGCCCCCAATTGCCATGAAATTTTGACGTCGATGAAATGTTGACAATGGCACTTCCTTCGTTAGCTTTCAGATGGGGTAATGCGTGTGCGCTGACAAAGAAATTTGAATCCAAATTCGCACCACAGAATATTTTCCACCGTTTTCCGGGAGGATCATCTGGTTCGATACCACAGTGTTGGCTACCACAACCGGCATTGTTAATGACCACATCGAGGCGACCGAATCGTTCGATAACCTTTCCTATCATTTGGATGACTTCTGATTCACTTGACACGTCGGCCTTGAAGAAAACACTTTCCTTATTTAGTTTGGTAAGTTCATCAATAACTTTTTCCCCACGCTCGGCATTCCGGGCGACTACTGCAATCCGGGCACCTTCCTGCGCCAAACGGTGGACAATGCTTCTTCCGATACCGTAATTTCCTCCGGTTACCAGTGCTACTTTGTTCTTAAAATTCATTATGTAACTCCTAAATATAAGTTTTTAAATGAAATTTAACCAGTTGCAGATCGCTTTATTGAGGATCTACAGTCATATGGAAAATTTTGATTGTTTCATGTTGTTTCCACTGACCATTAAACCCTTTTTCCAAAAAGAAACAGTCACCGGGTTTAAAAAGTTCTTCTTTGTCATTATCATCTATAATTGAAATCGTTCCTTCGAGTAGAAATATGATCTCATTATAAGGATAGTTGACAAGTTTTTCTGCGTAGGTAGTGGCCTCCCAAACACCCGCTCGAACCTGGCTCGGTGAACTTATCATTTGGTCAAAACCACGATAAAAGCGTTCTTGTGGTTCGCCTGCTATAATTTCTCCCACAAGTGGCATAGCTTTCCATGAGGACATTCCCTTTAGAGGGTGTCCAGCTGGATTTAAACGAATGAGCGCAGGTTTGTTTTGCTTCATATTTTTTAAATAGCCAATCTGTTTTCATGTATCTCATTTCCGTTGTCGATACATTTAATAACGGGCGTTAAAGAGATGGATGGAGATTTGAAATAAAGGCTTCTCCCTGATCGATCAGACCGTCGTGATCTTTAGGTGCTGTTAATTCACTTAGAATTTTAGTCGTTTTTTCTTGTAAGAGCTTTTCAGCTTTCGGTTTTCCGACTTCCTGCCACTTTTCGATACTGTAGGTTGGCCAAATTTTGCTTATATGGCTGGTGTCGCGGCAATTTTGTTGGGTTAATTTTGAAGCCAGATAATTACCACCGGGGCCAATTTTGGAAATATCCGTTAAACCAATAGATTCATCATCCAGAGAAAAGCCATTCGCCAATTGACGACTTTGACGAATAATTTCATTGGCATAAACGACTAGTGTTGGTGAAAAAGCCATTGAATCCAGGTTTCCACCGACGAAAGGCGCCATTCCAACTTTTCCCAGGCAACTGGTCAAATGATTCATCCAGGCCGTTCCGGCACCTAAAATATCAGCAGCCCAACCGGTACCACTTCCTGAAGATCCTGCATGGGGGATCTGATAGTAATTCATCATTTCAGCACAGGCAATATTAAGATAGACATATTGCGGTGATAAGAGACTTCCCATATTTTTCATATCAAATACAGAGGGTTGACTTCCCAAAATGACCGGTGTGTGTTCTTTCAATAATTGACTGTAAACCAAACCAGCTAGTAGTTCAGCAGTCAGAAGTGCCAATGTTCCTGCCGGTGTGATGGGGCAGGTGGCTCCAGACATACCATAGTTGGAAAAAATGAACGGAATTCCCCTGGAGATTGACTCCTGCATTTTTGCGGTGGTTTCCGGGTTGAGTACCAGCGGTGTAATGGGATTGAAATAAGGGATAATAAATGGATTTTTACTTAAATCTCCGTGCAGGTGTTCATATAGATCGAGCACGTTTTTAAAATCTTTCGGATCATTGATTAACAAGATTAATGGTTTTCTGGTATTGGCGATCATTTCCAGGGCACCATAGATATCGGCAGTTTCCGGTGGTAAGTCTCTGATAGCACCTGTGGTGGCAACCACGCCATACTGATCGAGTGCGTTACCTAATCGAGTGGCAACTGCCATGTGTTTTCTGGCGAATGGGACAACATCATCATCTTCCGGATTCTGATAAAACAAATTAGTGACACCGACGCCAAAAACGGCATCTTGTGATCCGTCTCCGTTTAATTCAAAAGCTAAATCGCCTTCTCTATCATACATTTCAATTTTAGAGGGTGCTGTTTTTATTGCCCAATTAATCAACTCTTCCGAAAGTTGAATTCGATTGTTGTCAACTAATTGGCCTCCCGCTTTAACCATTAATTTTTTAGCGTCTTCATCATCAACCCGAATCCCATCCGTTTTTAAAATTTTCAAAACGGTTTCATGAACACGTTTGATTTGTTCAGGTGTCAATACCTGAATTTTTGGTCTGACTTCGTTTATCGTCATTGGTTTTACCGTATTGATTAAGAATCCGTAGGATGGGCCTGGGTCGCATGCCCATCTTTTTCAGCGTGGGCAAAAAAAACTGTCCACCCTACACATCCACGCAGGTTCATTGTAAACATTTTCCTGGGAAGCGGTATCTACAAAAAATTATCGATATTGAGAATCGAAAAGATCAACGGAACGAATTTTGATACCTAGTAATTCCGCAATTTTTTTCTTCGCTCTGATCCCTTTTGGGCTACCTGCAACTGAAACGACAGTGCCAATCCCCAGGTCCTCCCTGAGATTGCGCATAACATCTTCATTGGTCAGGTCAATAACATCAATTTTTAGTTTCTCTGCCACATATGCTTTGGCTTCATTGATTCTCATATTTTGGGTCATCTGCATCCAAGCTACCAGATCTCCGGAAGTTCGAATGCCGCCCATACAAGAAGCCACGATATGTGATATTGACATACCCATCGGATCTCCGACGCCAATCTACAACCCATCTGCGCCACCGATTTCCACCAGGGTTTTAGAAACACGTGTAACGGCGTCTACGGGCGGTGTCTCCATCATCGGAATACCACACACACCCATTCCCACGTTGGGATGTACAGGTATGCTGCAAGCCTGGCTGGTCGCCTTCAGAAAGGTTGTGGCCCGGGCCAGATTCCATTGTACGGATTCGTTGGTCGAGGTGTTGACAGCCAAACCGAAAATATCAGCACCGGCTTCTTCAGATATTCTCGCTTGATCATGGCCATACATACCTGCCAGCTGTTGACCTTTATAGGTCACCTGACCGTGCATACCCAGAACAAATTCACCCGAGGTGCCTACGATGAGGGGAAGATCCGGTAGTTCTTTTTTTAATTGCTCAGTTGCCTGCAAAACAGCTAAAAAGTCAGCATCTCCAGCTGAGGCACAGGTATCCAGGTTAAATCCTTCCAGGCCAACTTCAGCCAGCCTTCTGACCACAAAAAGAATATCTTCTTTTAATAAATTAGAAGCGTCTTCTTGTGTTTTTCTGGCTTCATCTATTTTACCCAAGGGCATCAGTTCTGCCGCATTTGGGCAGGGCCCATCCGGTTGAAAATAAAGCCCCATGTTGGGTTGTGCACCATAAAATAGCGGCGCCGTTGAAACCATGGATATGTTATAATAATCGTTGGCTTCTGAATTAATGATCGCTTTTACCGGTTTAATACTATAATCGGTATGACCAATATTGGTGGTACAGGCCGCACAAGCACGTTCATACATCAGAACAGCCTGCATGCGACTGAGTGGTGTGCCATTCCCACCACTATCCTGTCCGGCATAAAAAGCCATCGTGCACCCATCATCAGTAGCAGTGACTTCAGCCCCTTGCTTAACACTGACAGTCCGGCATGGGTCGGCGATGATTTCGAACATATAGTCCTGTTCGTCCTTTGAGAGCTCCGGTATCCCGGCCCTCTCAGCGGCATCAGCAGTACCGTCTTTGATATCTGCCCTGATTTCAGCGGCCTCCATCCAGACGCGTTCTCCATCACCCATACGGGTTGAAAACTTTTCACTCATTTAACTCTCCAGTCAGTGTTTCTCTTAAGTTCAGAAAAACACTCGGTTGTCCAAAAAATAAAATAGACGTCAATTATTTTTGGTGTTCATTATATTTAATTCCCATCTCTTTTTCAGTCTCTTCAACAATAGAACGTATCTTGTCAAGAATATCTTGTGGTTTAGGTTCCAGATGATGATTTTCCATAATCCAGCGTGCTTTGGCAATCGCCCGCTCGTAAGCACTGGTGGAACCGGCTTTTTCCCACATTTCCCGCGACTTTCTATCGATAATTTCAGGTGTTGACTGTGATCGCATGCCTTTTAAGGTGGTTTTATGCATCAGAAAATGCCCACCGGGTCCTATCTCCTTGATAGCATCCAGTGCCAGCGTTTCGTCGCTAACCGGAATTCCTTGAACGGTATGTTTAATCATACGCGCAACTTCACAATCCAAAACCAGTTGACCATAATCAAAAGTGATACCACTTTCCAACATCCCCAAACCATACATCATATTGGCACCTGCCAATGCGGGTAGTAGTGCGGAGAGTGTCTTTTCATGGCCGGACTGGTAATCAGATACTTTGCCATCGCCCTAGCCACCGGCAACATAACTCGGTAGCAAGTAGCGTTGCGCTAAACGGCAAACGGCTGCACTGACTAAAGCACATTCCGGAGTACCAACCGCAGCGGCTGCCAGTTTAAGATCCATGGCCGTGGTTGAACTGCCATAAATCACCGGTGCCCCTTTTTTAGTCAACTGCGATAGTGTAATCGACGAAAGAATCTCGGCGTTATGGGTTACCAGAGCTCCAGCCAGTGTTACCGGAGCAGTTCCGCCAGCCATGGCCATCGATGTAATATTACAGACAACGTCATTTTTTGCCGCTTCCATAACGATTTCACAGAAATCAGAGACCAGTTTCAAGGGGCTGACCGGACATGTCGCAAATGAGACAATGGGCCTGGCCCTTAAATTTTCTCTGCCACCAACGATGACAGCAGCCATATCTACAATTTTATTTAATAATTTTCCATTTCCCGGACCAAACGAACAATGTTTTGTCGAATGGGTCAGGTAGGCTTCAGCATTGTGTAAAGGAACGGAATCCTGATTAACATCATGGGCACCGAGGGCCTTTTCACAAAAATCAACTTCATCCAAATAATCAATGAAACGAGCTGTATCAATTAAATCTTGTTTTACCGGTGAACGATTCTCACCGGTATTAAGATCATTGATCATCACGCCTTCACTAAAAGTGGTGAAATGAATACGGGTGTCTTCTAAAACCAAATCATGCCTCGGATCCTGCCCGGCAAGAATGACTTTAGAAGGTGCGGAACGGATAGCTTCTTCTACCAGATAAGGTGGGATCTGAACGATTTTAGTCTTGCGATCCACTCTGGCACCGCCGTTTTCAAAACAGTCCAAAGCTTCTTCGTTTTCAACGAATACTCCAGTTTGATCCAGAACCTCAAGTGTTCCTAAATGAATTTGATTGACCTCGTCATCAGTTAAGATATTGAGACTCAATCCCCCGTTTAGCTGAATACCTGCATGTAAGTTACGCTTCATTTCTTTTTCC
>Ga0307989_1000522_pt1 | contig 24790 bp, 28 predicted proteins | sample EllFjometagen185_FD_203164 | JGI IMG/M metagenome (GOLD analysis project Ga0307989, IMG submission 203164) | Marine microbial communities from Ellis Fjord, Antarctic Ocean - #185 | ecosystem: Environmental > Aquatic > Marine > Unclassified | place: Southern Ocean | collected 2014-10-08 | reverse complement strand
CCATCTACAGTAAAGTCACCTGTGATGTGGAGGTTGCCATTGACAGTAAGAGATTCAGAACCCCCTGTCGGGTCAATAACTAATACGGAGGTAGGTGACCACGCGGACCCGGTCCAAAAGATAACGTTGCCAGTAGCAGCCCCGTCTTGGTCTATTTCTGAAAGTGGATGTGTATGTACTCCGGTTACGCTGGAGTTTAGGAATGTAAATATTTCTCCATCTCCGCCGAGATAGAGTTTACCGTCGAAAATGTTAGCCGATACCTGACCTATGGCCAGGGTGGCTGGATCTACTCCGGTGTCAGTTTCCCTGACAACACGGATCATTACCTCTTCGGTGGATCCGTCTACCCTGAGTATGTCTGCATCTGCTGCAGACCTTGCGCGCATCAGGTCAACTATGTTTCCCTTAACCTGTATGGGTGCAAATTCACTAGTGGAACCGTCTCCGGTATCCCTTACTAGAGTATAATCATCAGTACTTGGATCGAAGAATACAGGTAACTGAGTATAGGTATTAGCTGGTACTTTACCGTATAGTATATTAGCTGGCATTGATTACACCAATAAAAGCAAGCTCGCCCAACGAATCGAGCGAGCTTGAAACTATAGCCATGAGTTGCCGTGGGAGGAACACTCAGACACTCCCTACCGGGTATACCGGTTTAAGTGTGGCTTGTTAGATCAGTCGGTAGACTTTTCTTCCTTGCCGGCTTCTTCCTCTTCGGGAGCTCCTACTGGGGGGCCCTGTGCTGCTTGGGCTTCTGCTGCCATAGCCTGTGCACGGGATTGTACCATCTCCTGAAGGGCTTCAGGTTCTACTTCCAGTGAATCGACAGCAAACTTCTGCATCTCTGCGATGCGTCCATTGCATGCTACTATGTCATTTTCAGACTGTCGAAGCTGGGCTGCAGCCTGTTCCGTCTTCTGTTGGAATTGTGGTAGTGATCCGAATTGTAATTCAATGATTCGATCAACTATCTTAGCAACCGGATCTACTGGTTTGCTCTCTTCTGGCTTTGTTGTTTTACCTTTAGGCATTTCATGTCTCCTAGGTGTTTATTGTTCGGTTTATGTTATGGCAGGGCTTACAGCTGGTCTTCCCAGTTATCATCAATCCAGTTTTGCCATGATGAGTTTGTTAGTAAATTCCAATGACGTAGTTTAATATGAAATTCACCTTTTTTATGTTTCCACCATATAACAGAAGCAGTTCTCGCTCTGGTTACTAGGATACTCATGTACCAGAACCGATGAACGTAACTACTTGTCCAATACTCCCGCAATATAGGTAGATCTTTGATAGGTCGTCTATTACTATCGGGATTGATTCTCCGGCGGATAGTTCGTAACCAGCATCCAATACTAAAGGATCAGCTAGTATATATACTTCTACGCTGTTATCAGATGCGGCGCGTACGAATACTTGTTTCACTTCTACGCTTTCCGCGGCCAGGGCTGTCGCGGCATTCTGTGGTATAGTTACTTTGCCGGTATAAAGTTCAGTCTCTGATCCTACACTAGAGATTATCTGGTGAGGTATGTGGACCCCGCCCTCTTCCGATGTCTTCATCTTTAACCCCTTACCCGGGGTTACTGGTACATTGGATTCTCTCAGGGCCATTAGATTTATTTACCTTGCTTTGTAGCTGTCTGGCTATTAACGAATGCTCCACATCGTGGGCATCTAGTCGTTAAATCTGTTTCTGGTGAAACCTTGGCCAGTAGCTTATTACAAACCACGTCGTGTCCGGCGCGTTCGCTCTTTTTAGGATCGACAGCGTAGCATCGGAATTCTCCCATACTAGTAGGTGCGTGGTTACCGTGGTTAGAGATTGATTTACAATTACGTTGGCTGCATTTCGTCTGGATGAAATAGTCAGACTCGGGATCATACTTGCCGAGCAGGGAATTGCACGGTGGCGCACATCTCAGCTCTTCTAGTTTCTTTCGTGGCTGTTTACTCATAGGTTATTCATCTTCTTTATTAGTCTTTAGCTTGGTTTGGTTTTGATGCTGATTTACCGTACTGGTTTTCAGGTTGATTACTATTAGCAGCTGCGTTCTCTGCTGCTTTCTTGTCATTGTATTCAGTGATCATTCGTGAATGGAGTTTTTCCCAGTCGGCATCAGCTAGAATGTCATACCCGAGCTCTACACGAGCCTCGTCGTGTGTTATTAGATCTCCGTTCCAAAGAGTCATGATGTGGTTCTCTTTGGCCATCTTATTGGCTAGATCTATTTCAGGAATATGCAGGTGTACCCAGTCTTCTTCTCTGAGTGTGTGCTCCGTCCATCCTGCTTCGTATAGAAGTTCTTTGATTAATTCGAGCATTCCAGATTTGATTATCTGCTGGAACTTGATAGAGGTGGTTTGCATCTCGGACTGCATAGTCTGAGCAGTGTTACGATTTGCAGTTCCGCCCTCTCCCATGGATACGCCGGATAGGCCCAGGCCTCCGCGTATACGATCGGTCCAGTATTTAAGTAACGGAGTCATGTCCATTACCTGGTCACCACTGGAGATGTTGACAACCTTCGCTCTACCTGACGTCGTTAGTACGGCATCTGCTGGTAGTAAATCTAGGTCGTTAGCTAATTGGCTTACTTCGGGATCTGTTCCCGGGCGTTCGATGTTTCCTACCGTTGCGTGATACCGAGGAGTTGAAAACTTGATACCCTGGACTATTGAGAGCTCTTCCATCTCACGGAGAGCTTTAATATCAGGTATAACAGGAACTACCATGGGCATGGCGAAGAAGTTGATCGGAGAAGTAGCCGTACGATCTTGCACGTGGTTTACATCACGGTATCCCCAGCTCTTAGTCTTACCCCTGATCCTGTATGCCCATACGTCGTCGGGCATCTGTTTCCAGCGTTTGACATTACCATACTCGTCTCTCTTGACCCACATGATGGTTGGATCTGCTATATAAAGACCGGCTATGGGATTTAGTACTGCTCCGTCGAAGGTAGTACGTCGTTTACCGCCTGATGATTTGAGATTACGTTTCTTGATTACCAGAGTGTTGGCGTATGTTACCAATGAGAACGCGTACTCCTGCATGAGGGTAAGGGTGGGTTTCCTGGTAACCATGGCTATCTGATTGAAACGTTTCTTGATGTATTCTACTGTTTGGGGATTACGACCTACGAAACTGAACCCATTTTTCCATATCTGTTCTACGTACTTTTCTACGGAACGACGGAATACGGCTTCAGTCTGTAGCACTTCGGCTACTTCTTTGAAGTCCCATTCGGGAGCTGTGAAGCTGTCGCGTGAGTCGTATCCCAATGCTTTAAATATTTGACTCTTGAGTGTGGCGTATACTGCCGCTATGGATAATGAATGCGACTTACCTCTAGCGCTCTTACCTTTGGCATCTATTATGTCAAGTCGGTCATTGATATATCTTTGAATGGTCGAGTCGATATAGTTATCTGTATCGGCTTGGGTACGTTTTCTCGTAAACCCTAATCCACCAAAAATGCTGCTGCGTTTGTCAGCCATTATAACTCCAGGTCGACTTCTTTTAGAATAGCGCCAATGATGCCAGCTTCGGTGCTGCTTAGTTTTTCTTTACACGTTCCTTTTCGGTTCGTGTTAACTGCGTCTTGCGCGTCGGAGGCGGACATGTCGAAATAGGTGACGAAGAAGTTAGTCAACTCATCATCCGTAGGTCCGTAGATAACTCTAAGTCCTGACCCGCCTGATTCATCAGCATTGGCATCGTTACCCGATAGTCTGAGGAAATTGGCAAAGATGTCATCCGTATCTGACCCGGATTCACCTTGCTGGGTTTGACCTTGATCTTGGTTCTGATCTCCATCCTGTCCCGGGTAGTATGACGTGGTAGGTATGATGATCGAATCTGCTGGATCATTACTGGTATCTCCTTCGAGGTTATTACCCTCTGAATTAGGTATGTCAGTGTATCCGGCATTGGCACATAATTCTCCACTACGTACCGCACTGCGGATAGAACGTAGTACGTATAGTATGCCCTGTAGGAAATTTATATCTGCCTGTTGGCCTTCTGGTATTAGGAATGAAAATAGATCTGTATCGACAATTGGATCCCGTTGTGGTAACCTTCGTGTAAGGTCTGTAAGGGTTTCGCGAGTTTCCTTGATGATCCTATCTATTAACTTACGTAGCATGTTCTCTAGTGCGAAACATCTAATGGTAGTGCCTACTATCTTGTTAGCATTACCTTTCTTAACTAGATCCCGATAATATGCAGATAGTTGATTCAGTGCTCTTAGCATGAAGTATTGAACTAATGCAACTAGGGTTGACACTCCCGCCTGGATGGCCAGTTCCGTGATTATCTTTGAAAGGTTTAAAAGTAAATCCCATAGGTCATCCAGAGATGGAGCTGCCGGAGCTCCTACGAGTAGTATAATTATATCTATTAAGATGGTTATTTTGAGTAGGAAACTATCCACTGATTCAAATGCGGACTTATCTCCGATGTCATACTTGGCATTAGCTCCTAGGGCTTGTATGATGCAACATGCTATCTGTGACAGATCGTTGCTACCGTTGGATGTGAGGAACTCATCGATTTGGTTATAACGACTGAGTATGGCATTAGTAGTCTGTCCTACCATACCTGGTGCTGCCCTAAGCATCAATCCTGCGTCTTGAGGCATGAAATGAAATCTAGCTGGTTTGCCTTGGAGAGCGAGTACGGCTGCCATCGTTGGAGATATCCCATCCTCGAATTGAGCCCATTCGTTTGCTGTCTGTTGCTCACTAGCCTTTGGCATTGGTAGTGTGGCTACCTTTATCCAAATTGGGTTGTTCCTAATAATGTCCTGACGCTCTGATATCATATTGCTAAGATCGGACTTCTCCTGTACACGTATTACTCTATCTGAGTCCTGGCTGGACGAGTTACCTTCGTCTGCTGATATTCTTTGCTTTTGGGCTTCGATAAAGGAATCTATTTCATCTACGGTTTGGTTTACTTCCGAGATCTCTATTATACGTAGTAAGTACGGAGCTGGTATTACATAATTCAAGTCTATCTTTTTGTCGATAAACGGTATGGTCGCTCCCTCCTGGGACACGCCCAAGAAGAGATGTGTGCCGCCATCTAAAGCTTCACGTAATGCTTCGATGTTCATAGCGTCGGCATCTTCTGCCATCATGACTATCCATCCGTTACGTAGTAATCGTAGTCTCTCTTCTAGATCACTAGGATTTGGAAAATTAACAACTGTATAGCGACGACTGGGATCGAAGAACATATCTGCCACTGAAGCTCCGGACTGTGGAGTTATGAGGCTGGAGATGTGACGAGTGAGATCCTCTATCTGTCTTTCTATTTGCTGGACACCTGGGTCGTTATCGACGGCCGCATTGGCAGCTCGTTCTAGGTCTGCTGCTGTGGTACTTGCTGCTACTAGGTCGACCATTAAAGTCCTCGTCTCTTGTTAATACGTCCGCGTACTGCACCGCGGCTTATGTGTTCTGACATCTTTCGCCTTCCGGGTAGTGTTTCTGAATCAGGCGGTTCTCCTGGTCCGGCATACTTCCCCATATAATTGTGTGTCACTCCATCTCTACTCGTAGAACTTTTCACAGAGACTCCCTTCTTCTTAGGGCTACCAGGGGCCCTGTTGATGTGGGACTTAGGGGTGATGTTATCAGAAGCAAACTCTGCGTGGACTGCATTGGCCCAGTGCATCAATAGATCTTTGTTTAGTAGGAATGCATGAAGTCCGAGGATCCAGGCATCTAACCTATGGTCATTGCCCTTTGAATAAACTTCACCCTTATCTCCGATACGTTCTACTCGGTAGTCGCGCATCTGGCCGATAAGACGGTATTGATCATTCTCTACAATCTTATAGCTCTGTGGTATGTCCGCACTTTGTGGCCAGTCTGCCGGCAACGCTACCGCGGGTATACACATGTTGTTACCTTCTAGATAACGAACAGAGTTACGTACCATTACATTCTTGGTCTTAGACTTGGTAGGTATGTTAGTAGTTGGATCTATGATTTCGAATGGAACTGCGAAGTCTACGGATTCCATCTTAGGAAGCATGTCTATTAATCCTGGGCATTTCTTTCCACTGGCAGTGACGCCTCTTTGAATAGATACCCTCAGGAGCTCGTAGTTGGTGTAGCCATGGCCACGATCGAAGCAGGCGTATGCGAGTGGTACCTTCTTCATCCAATCGAGTATCTCGTCGATGGCTGTAATGTTGGTGTAGTCAACTGCATCTATGGTGAATGTACGGAAGATGCGCCACTTATGCTGCACTCTCGTGTGCTTCACGTCTATCTTATCCATCTTAGGATTGTATTTATACATCTTCACAGGTTCTATCAACCATTCCATGATAACTCCCTGGACTCCGGAGGATGCTTCATTCCAGTCAACACCCAGTGTGTAGTAGTTATTTGGATTGTATTCTAATTGGTCATACTCGTATGCGTACATAGCCTGATCTACTAGGTCATGTCTGTACACACCTTCCGCAGATTCACCGAACTCTGCTAAGTACTCGTGATCATACTGTGACTTAGTGGTCGTACCTCTAGCGAACGCCTCATTCTGTTGCGTCCATTCAGGTGAGTAGGATGACGGATAGTGATGTTCTTCGAACTTGTATTCCTTGAGGTTGTTACATACCTTCCAGAAGAATTCACGCCGTCCCGATGGCGTCGATGACATTACTACCTCTGTGGTTCTCCACGTGGTAGCTACAGGCCAGACAGCTTCCATAAGCGCTTTCTGATCGGCAAAGTCGATCTCATCCATGATGAGCATGTGAGCTGAGTTATGAACCAGGAACCCCCCGTCGGCCATTCCACTTGCGGAGAATCCACTTTTAGCCGGATCCATGTCAGGTTCGAATGCGACAAAGTTGTGGTTGTCTTCTACCTCGAGATCCCAGGTAGGAAGTTGTCCTATGATTTTTATACGATTTACCCTGCCAAACCTAAGACCGGTAGATACTGTGTTGATAGCTACGTAGTCTGCATTATCTTCACTCTCCATGGCAGATACTATATCATTAAGTTCTGTCCATCCTCTCCCGTGAGAGAGATAAAACTTATGCCCCTCCGTCGCTCTAATGATTCTATCAGACGTAGTGCTGAGTTCGAATACTTCTCGGATACCATTGTTATGCAAAGCTACTACTGGTTTCATCTCGGTTTCACCAGTTTCCATGTTAACTGTCATTACCAGCTCACCTGGTTTTAGCTCTTCGATAGCTTTATTCTGCTGAGCCTCTACCATTACTCTGGTTCCAGATGCTAAGCATTTACCACGAACAGTATTGTTGGCCACCATACCGCGAACTAGAGATCCGTTTCTAAACCAGATCTCGAATGGGCGCTGACGGGTACGATTTATCGACGGTCCTACGAGGGGGGATCCCTCTGCCATACGGAGCATTTGTTCAAAGATTTCCTGTACCTGTGCATCATACGCGGCTACTATTAGTACCTGGCGTTGTTTGTAAGTCATGGCCTGGAATAGAGCTATAATTCCTAGTACAGCTGTTTTTCCTGTATTGTGTGAAATTATATCACTACCGATAAAGGTTTCCGTATTGTGTACGTGTAGGTCTACTGTCTGAGTCTTCCCGCTGGGGGTAACGGACTTGACTGGTTCCCATAGTACATCACAGGACAGTGCTGAGTATATACTATGGCTGTCTAAAGTCTTTGCTATTTTTGCAACTTTATCTATTCCATGGGCTGTGCCTTTTCTGATAAGCCCGCGAGGTACCGCGATGCGCATTCCAGGCTGTATATCTTTGGCTTCGATCCAATTAGGCCCATTGTTGGTATAAACTAGGAATGGATGATCAAGTGAGACTTGTTGTCTTTTCCCACTTATTGTTTCTAGTTTTACAGTTTCTACTTCTCCATTAGAGGAAACATCGTAGTCTATTGTCTCCTCTATGGTATAGGTGTCTGTATTTAATGTCCATATAGGAGGATGCTCCGTTAAGAGATCTTCGAACAGATAAGGTCCGTGGGGGGTATATATTGTATCCGCGGCGGCAACGCAGCGACGTCCCATACGTAATACACGGCGCTGACTCTGGTCTTTTAATACATTACGCTGATACCATCTAAGTTTTAGCTGCTGGGTAGGAGTAGTAGGATCCTGTAGAAACGTCTCAGCCCAGATGTCTGGGTTGTCTATTAGTACTTTTAGTTCATCCTCGGTAAATGAGGATAATGGATCTACTTGGTTGTTTGGCATAGGAAGTTCTTTTCGAGTAAGTTTCCGTGGGAGCTATGGACTTCGTACGCGGGTACCACGAATGAACTACTAAACTCGTAGATCTGGCCCGCGTGCCATGTCTGATTGGTAGGAGGTATTCCCCCTTGAATGTATATGGCAGCCCTGTTAGTCGATGCTCCCTTCGTGGAGTAAGAGTAGACACCTAGCCTGGAGAGTAGATGAAATAGTCTATTACGAGACAGGCTGTCACTTAGCCGTAGTTTAGAGCTAGTATAGTATTTATGCTTGAGTAGGTCTCCCAGTACGGTCTCATTTAGTTCACCTAAATATGAAGATACATCCTCTGGGTACTCTGGGTCTGCGAACCAACTACGTTTAACCGTGCGTACCCAGTGCATATCCCTGTCTTCGTCTCCGAAGTGTTTGAATAATCCTAGTTCCGCGATTGGTTTCTCTACGTTCGACATCACTGAGTCTTTATCTCGAGTAGTGTGTGACACGCTCGATAGGTCTAGCCAGTTCCCGTCTTCTTGTAGTATAGATGAATCTGCTGAAATATCCAGTACGCGACCTGTATGTGAGCGGAGGCGGTATATCTTCTGCTCCCCTACTGCCGTGGCTGTTATGTCGGTATGGACAAATTCACCATCTAGGTATGCCCATCCTTTGTATGTCTTATCTGTAAGTCTTGATACTGGACGAAAGCTGCCATCAGCCAGAACTATATCTGTCTTATAGCTGACTATCATCTGTGCATATTCCGGCCTTCGTTCCCAAACATACGCTGTGACGGATTGACTTTGGCTCCATAAATAGCCTTTATCGCACGTTGCCGTTCTGTTTGAGCGCCCTGGCTCATGTAGACTGGGTTCATTCTTCCCGATCCTAAATCTAATCTCTGTGCTTGCATTGCCTGGTCTACACCATATGCAAGTCCGGCTGCGCCACCTTCTAGTAATTTACCACCGCCATATATAGCGGCGTTCCCTGCCATTGCTGTTATCATTACCAGGTTGACCATGTTAATTCCCATGGCTATCTTCCCGCCTTTTAAGAACGCCGGGGATGCTGCGCCTTTAAGAGATAGGAATCTATGTGTTCCCTGCCCTACTGTCTTTTCGACTATCTTAAAATTAGATAGTACATCGTCTAAATCACGTCCTGCTGCTCCCGCCATGAATCTAAATATCTTACTCTTCGATATATTCTCTAGCAGAGTATAAGCGGATCCTATGCCTTTGGACCCGACACCGCTAAGTTTGGAAGCTATGGCTTTCATACCAGGCTTTGCGCTGGTACCTTTGGCTTTAGTAATCCCAGCTATGAAGGCGTCTTTGGAGACACCTTTCTTTATAGCTTCCTGCATGGTATACATAGAATACTTGTTGCCTATTTTCAACGGGGCTTTGACGTTGCTAATACCAACTTCGTTAAATATCTTTAAAACACTCTTGGATAGTAATTCGTTATTGCCTAGAGTATTGAAGTACCCCGGGATACCGGCTGCGAGGTTACCGAATAACCCACTAACTCCGAGTTGTCTAATACTAGCAGCTCCTACTGCGAATGAACTTTTAGCTCCAGCCTTGACACTGAGACGTGCTGCAGCTTCTATGACTGGTAGCATGAGACCACCTGCCGTGAGCATATCTTTAGGTTTTTCTATACCACGTAATAGTGACTTATATCCAAACATACCAGTAAAGGTTCCACCCTTACTACCTAAGAATCCAACGCCACTACCTATAAGCGCAGACGTGGCTATATTAGGGAACAGGATTTCCCCTGCCATGTTAACCCCAGAGCCGGCGCTGACTGCCGCGTTGGCGGCTAAGGCTGCGGTTGACACTCCCAGGGATGGGAGTACTGAACTACTCTTTAGTATGTTCTTGGCTATTTCCATTAGATAAATGACTTATGTTTAGTTCTGTGCATTGCTAGTACTAGATCACCGCCGGCTGCATTGGGGTTGGGAGCCATGCGTCGACCTAACGTAGGTTGGGTCCAAGTACGCGAACCAGATCCTACTCTCATGCGACGAAGGTTTGGTCTACCTACCCCTCGCATACCTAATGTATCTCTTAATATGGCACTGGTAGTCTTGGCGTAGTCTCCCATGACATTGACGGACTTGTTAGTCCCGTACACCATACCGGCTGCTCCGCCTCCTACTGCAGTGGCAGCTGTTACAGCCATCTGTCTTCCCTTGGACATGGTGGATCCGACCATCATTCTCCTGGCCATTCTGGTACTTACTCCGCCTGTGAATAGTCCCATTGTTACTGCGGACGCTATGGCTAGTCCCCTTACACCGGGTGTATCGGCTATTTTTGATACTCCGGACATGAAGTTACTTGCCGGGGATGTGGCTCTTATGTTACTCATGAAGGACGGGTCTTTGCCCACCGTGAATTGCTCAGCGAGGCTCATCGTGAAATCACTACCCATGGTGTGTGACCTGGATGGCATAAATACTCTAGCAGCCCCGTATACTGCAAGTCCAGCTCCTAGTACGCCTCCCATTCTACGAAACCCTGGGCTGTTGCGCCAGTTACTGGCTATAGTTTTACCTATGTTACCTATCTGACTCCACGCTTTGCTTGGTCTACGCCCTGCTCTGGCTGCCTTATAGGCTTCTTTTGGATTTAACGGCATTATGATTCCTTATCTGGCTTCGGTATTTCCGAAACCTCTGCATCTTCCGCATTCTTAATGGGGTCGGTGAGACGTGAACGCAGGTCTGATAGACTTGTGCTCTCGTCCTTACCAGCTTCCGTCTGGAATTTCAGACGCATCTCGCGGGTTAGCAGTAGATCCTTACGGATCTTATCTTTACGCTTCTGTGAGCGCAGGAGAATCTCATGAGCTACGTTAAGACGTTTCTCATAGAATGCAGTACCAGACTTCTGATCTACAGCTGTTACTGATTCCTGTGTTTCTCCTTCGAGACTTAATAGACGACGTGCACGGCGTTCTCGCACCATGGCGTCTACGTAGTCCTGGAGCATATCCCATTCGACATAATTTTCCGTGTCGATGGCCATGTCCTTGGCTAATTGGGGAGCAGCCGTCTCGATGAACATTATCTCATCTGGACATAGTATCCCCGGTTTAGTTAGATCTAATTTATAAAACACACAAACAGAGCTGTACTCGCAGTTACCTTCTTCGCACTTTCGTGGAATGGTGGCAGATAGTGAGTTCACGCCCTTGTTAGTGGCTTGCATTATTGCCGTGACTTCTTCGTTGGTGAGATTCATTCCCTTGGCTATTTCCTTGGGGAATGCTTCTAACACCCTACGAATGGAATCACCCAACTCAACAAGATGATTGCTGGGTTGGGTGTTCTGTTCTATGGCAGAGGACTTTTCTTTATGTTCTTTATCCGGCATACTTTCTACCGTTGTGGACTGTCTCGCCGTTTACGGTTTTAATGAACTGAGGCATTACTTCGAGATGGTCCGGTGTGGGCCACCACAGCTCTGCGAATACTCCGCCCTGTTGCCAGTTCGGGTTCCCAGTGATGTAGGTCGCCAGTTCCGTCTTAAACAGATGACCACATTCTATGAATGTATATGACTTCTGTTCGCGGTATGTATGGGTGAACATTCCCATTCGGTGGGTATGGCCCATGGCGCCGTCGCACATGCTCTTCTCATGTTGTGCTTTAGCAGTGTAACCGGCGTACTTGCGTACTATTTCTCCGTGTGTGAATTGAAATCCACGGTAGAGATAATCGTACTCGTGGTACTGGATGTTCATCGTATCCAGTTCCAGGTAATCGGTAAATGAATCATGACCGAGAAGGTTGTAGAACTCCGGAGAGTGCTTTCTGAGATGCTTATTCCAGCGGTTCTCGTGGTTACCTTTGATCATGTGAATCTCTTGCGTAGGGAAAGCTGCGCGGATAGAGGCTAGCGCTTCTCGCCCGTAGTAGAGTTCGTCTACGAGAGCGTTGGCTTCTTTGATACTTTTATCGAAGAAGGAGATCCCATAGAAGTCAAGCAGATCACCAAGCTGTACGACTAGATCGGGTTTCCAATCCTGTCCTGCAGCCAAGAGGGCGTTGAGTGCTCTCTCATCATGGTATGGCACATGCATGTCGGGGATAATCATAACCTTGACATAATCCTGGTTACTAAGAGTCAGTTTCGACTTGATGTTCTTCCGTGCTTGTGTTATCTTACCGCCCTGTTTTGCTGAGCGAAAGGTCTGATAGAGTGTTGGTTCTGATTGTTCAGTACCGAACTTCTTGTTGAATTTAGCAGTTCGTTTGCCCCAACTGTGGTCGGGGTCTTTCTTCACATATTCATCTAACCAGATGTAATGTTCGTCTTTGTACTGAAAGTAAGTTCTAGGCATTGATAATTGTTCCTAAGTTAAAGCTATCCGTTAGCTTCGTCCAGAACTGTTTGACCTTGAACCAATCGTATTTAAGAGCAGTCGATCGGAGGTTATCCGGGGCATAGGTGCCCTCGTATGCTCTCTTAAGTCCGTCAGCGCTGTGCTTCGTATCTGGCATTACCCATTCTACGTGAGTTCCTGGTTTCAGGATAGTCATAAGCGGCTGTGTTTCGAATAGTACTTCATCTCCCCATTCGTGAGAAGTAGGAAAGAGTGGTGTTACTACCGGAACTGATGCAGATACTGCTTGCATCGCTGCGGTATTCCAGCTCTCGGCTGACGACATGGATAGGTATACGTCTGCGATCGAGAACAAGCTATTGAGTTCTTTATCGTCAAGATGGAAGTCTGGATTATACTGGTAGTGAATGTACGCCCAGTCCCAGGCTTTATACTTGTCGACGAGATGACTCAAGTGCCAGCCTCTGTAGACATCGGCGGGTACATGTAGGATCAAACGAACGTCACGTTTATCCAAACCAGGAGTTTCATGTCTCATCTGGTCTACCGCCTCAAATAGTAAAGGGATGTTCTTGCGCTCTGTATTACGGGCGATCGATAGAATGTTGAATGTATCGGAAAGATCCTCAATGTCGAGGGAATATCCCCCGTCTTTGGTTATCTTAACGAGATTGGTTCGATTGGTGCGTGTTAAACGATCGGCAGCCTCTGTTGGTAATTGTACGAAAGTATCTGTATCTATACCTTCGGGGATTACCAGTGCTGATGCATCACTGCCGAACCTACGAATGAGTTCCTTATTTGCTGCTTCTGAGTTTGTAACGATGGCGTCTGCCGATGCCAGAAGCGTTCTAATGCTGGCATCATCAGCCCCGCCGAAGCTAACTTCTGGTAGGCTAGTGCCTTCCATCGTGACGTAATGTACATGTTTGAAAGAACGTCGCAATGGGCTTGCTGTTACAGCTACTCCGGCTTGATAGGAGCCTAACGTGATGACTAGGTCGGGCTTCTGACTGGCTGCTGAAAACGTAAAGGTTTGGGTTGCGTGGAGGTCTTCCTCCATGAGGCGGCCTTTCTGGCATGGGACTTCTTTCTCCCATGGCACCATCTGGCCTTCTTTGTAAATAAGATAACCGAGTTGATGGCCGTTCTGGTATTCCAGTACCGGACCTTGCGCCTGGCAGCACTGGGAGTGATCCTTAAGTGTGCTAAAGGTTTCACCTAACTCTGCGTTGAAAGCGGTGTATTCGTGACCTAACGCTATGTGCGCTACGGTGTTACCTGATGAACGGAACATCTTCACTAGGTCTCTCGTGAGTCGGCTCTCTCCGTAATGGTTTGATGCCGATGGAGCTACGATTAAAATCTTCATTTAGTCCTCTTGATTTCTTCGTTAAGAATCTGGTTGGCGAGCTCTGCATTCTCTTCAACCAGCTTTTCGCAAACTCTAAGGGAAAAGTTACATCCGATTCCTCGGAGAGTTCGTATCTTCAAAAACGCCTGCCAGTACTTGTTATGTCTCAGGTATTCGGGTGCAATTTCATATAGGAAAAAGCGCTCGAACTTATCCAAGACATCAGTGCTGATACTTTTCTGGGATGATGAAAGACTCATCACCGTCGTACTCTACGTCTGCGTCGTACATCTGACGGTTCTCGAAGTTCTGCCGTTCGGCATATATCCAAGGTCCGCTTACTTCTGAGAAGTACATACTGGCTCGTTTTGTGTGTATAGGGTTATGCATTACCAATTGACTTTGGTAAGCCCTGTCTGATTCTCCTACTGCTACTAGGTAGTATTTCTCATACTGCTTATCTAGTATGATTTGAAATACCAAATCATCCTCATCCATTAGTTTCTTGAGATCGTCAGGAACACAATGGAATATTTCTGGTGTGTAATCCTCACCGCCCTCTAGGAAGGATCGTGCTATTATCTCCAGTGGCTTAGGGAGATCACTTACGGTTTTAAGCTGTTCCATATGATATGACCTCATTTAGTGCTTTTTCTTCTTCTTCTGTTAGTTCGGTTATGAAGAAGTGTGTCTCTGTAATTCCAGATGGATCGATACGGTCGTGTATCTCCACCGTAATTTGGTTGACATCCAATAGCTGACTCTGATCGGCTTCCGAAGTCATCTTATAATACTTTTCTAATATAGGAGGTGTGTGGCTGACAGGGATGAATTCCCCGGCGTCGTTATCCTGGTTGAATGTAATAGACTGTTTCAAGTCCTTGGCTTTTTTAATAAGCCGTAGGTATTCATCCTCTAATACTCTGAACAGGGTAAGTTCTACTCTTACTGGCTTACCGTCCAGCATTCTAATAATGATCATTAACTATCTTCCTTGCCTACCCAGGATACTTTTATCTTGGTCTCCATGGTATAGACACGTCCACACTTCAAGCACGTGGCTTGACTGTGGTCGAAAAGTTCTACCTCTTCCGTGCATATGCATATCAGAGTAACTTTTTGTTCATTGTATTCAAATTGATGTTTACCTTCGAATTCAACTTCGATGTCATCTATCCATGTCCTTGAAAGCAAAGGATTAATGTCACCGTCCGTGTCCCCGGCTAATAGCTCTTGGGATGTTACTTCTACGACTGTATCAGGTTTTTCCATCGTTCCTTATTACCTCCGTAATACCTTATTCTGTATATTGGATTTTGTTTAGAGTCTAATTCAAGTTCATCAACTGCTTCACCTACTGTTATGTCACTCCCGCCTATGGTATCTTCCATGGGTCCAAAGTCTGACGTATCTAGTAGGAACTGAGAAGATGATGCAAACTGGTCATCCGTGTAGGCCATTATAAGACCTGTGAGTACCGTTGCCCAGTCTGGTATAGTGGATTCTGTGTCTAGGGCGGATTGCCCCGCTGCGGCACTACGTATGCGCACGAAGTTCAATACCGTAGAGGATGCTTCTGCGCAAGTACTGACGTTATCTCCACGTTGGTAGATGGGTTCCCCAAATGCCTCTCCCATTTCTTCCCAGATAGTTCCGTCGTCCTCGTCCTCGTCTGGGTACATATCTAATGCGTATTGCTCACAATCTGCCCCTCCGCTCATGGCACATTGCTGCCGTGCCGCTAGACGTCTGAACATTCGGACTACTTTCTTTACGAATCCTGCTACTATTGGGACGTTTCTAAATCTGTTGAAGAAATCACCACAAGCGGTAAAGAAGAAGAACAGTAACATTGCCCATAGCATTTGCAATAAAGTAAATTGCAATGCATCGGATACCCCCTCCATTACGCTGTCTATTGGTTTGGGGTCCGTAATCCTATCTGTAAAGTCATCTAAGTCGTCACCGAGGTTGTCCATCCAACTGCCATCTGCCATCTCGTCACAGCTCTGTGGTCTTCTGTCTCCGAAGTGGTTTACGAGATATTCGCCGTTGTCTCCAACTTGACCGTTGATGGCTGCCACTGGATCGTATCCAAGTGCTGCCGTTGGTACATTACGGTATATTGAATATGACTTCGCTATGTCAGCCCATGTCAAACTGTTTGGGTTACCTGATATCCTCTGTAGGGCTCTGGCTAGCAGCGGGTTGTCAGCCGGATCTATGTCTACGGAGAAGTCAGCTAGTGATTCTTCTAGCTTCTTTCTGATTGAGTCACGTAGTCGTTTAGCCATGAGCATTTTATATAGATGCCTCTTAGCTAAGTCTTCCGCTACGCTACGTAAGTATGTGTCTATTTTTCCTTTGGATTCCTCAGAGGTAGACAATACCCTAGTATCGCCTTTGGTCTCTTTAGGCCGATACTTGGCATCAAATATTGATTCTAGTTTATTACGGTCACTCATTCTAGTTCACCCTCTGCCAGGTACTTTAGTAATAACTCATATAAGGTGGATTCACTAGCCGCCCTGGGCAGCTGTAGAAGATCTTCCCACATTAGGTCGTGGTTAGGATTTTGAGTATCCCGGGTTATTCGTATGGCCGGGAACTTTAAGTACGGAGTTGGTCGTTTCTTTAGATAGGTCTTCATTCCGTACGGCAAGGACTTGGGGTCTTCTACTTCTAGCTCTAGGAATGAGAGCCATTGAATAGTAGTTACTATATCGCTCTGTTGTCGGAATATTCCTAGTAGTTTATCCAAAAAGGACAGTCTATCTACTCCTGGGAAGTAATCTATTTCTATTGATCTGTGGGTTTCAGTAACCCCGTCAAAGTGTTTAATTCTTATCATATCACCTCATGTTATGGCATACAGAAAAGCCCAGCAGGGGGAAACCGGGCTTCGTCTGTGTGGGAGCGGGAACTCCCTGGGGGTGCAGGATAAATCATTTGAGCTCGTCGCCACGTCCTGCTTCGTTTACGGCGTCTTCCCATGTGTCGAAGAACTTCTTAGCTGCCTTCAGTAAGGCCTCGTCCTCAGCTCTGACCACGGAGTAATTGACGTCGTCTAGTCGACGAATAGTGGATAGTACTAGGTACTTATCCCATCTTCGGTTGGTTCTTCGTTTTCTTTGCATGAGTCCGATATCTCCGTTAGCCAATTCGTAAGAACCTCAGTATCGGGCTTAAGCCGGTCAGCGTAGGCTTGGCATACCTCTTGACTGGCCTTTTCTAACTTGCTATAGAATTCCTGATCCTCTAGGAGTTTCTGCAAAGTACTGGTCAGTTGTGTCAGGTCTGGCATATCCCAAGACATAGTCTTCGGGTCCAGGGCTAATTCTGGATACGGAAGTACTGGTTCACCTGAATTAACTGGAACGTTAATGAGACCACCGAGTTGCTTGTATCCTGTACTCACTACGGGAATACCTGCTGATACCGCATTTTTCACATGTATAGCAAATGGATCGTCCATAGAGAAGGACACGAATGCGTGTGCGTTCTGTAACAGACCTTGCCGAACTATAGGCATCTCTGTTCCGTCGAACAGTTGAATAGATGGATACGTTTCGCCTCGGAAATTGAGTTCCCTCTTGGCCGCTTTAATGACGTCTATGGGCGATCCATCTGCTCCGGCTAGTGGTCCGTTGGTGGACAACACTAGTGTATATTTATCTAACGACTTCTCAGGTACGGCGTTGTAGTAGGCCTTTACGAGTGGGGCTAGATTACTCATCATTCCGGATGGGCCACTCCACATGAGATACTTTTTACCAACCAGGGATTCCGGTACTGGGCGTTTGTCCGAACCGCCCATTGGTGGTAATGGTAAAGGTATGGCAAGTACTGGGGTATCTGTCATAGCCCTGTAGGCTACTGCGATGTCCTCGCCTGGTACTATTATTCCAGCTGCTTGATCCAGGAATGGTTTCCATTCCTGAGGAAGAGGGGTTGCCAGAAAACTGGACACCAAGATGGTGGGTTTGTTGTCTTCGAAGATTGGGGCATGGGCCGGCTGCAGGTGAGCTACCGTGACATCCCAATTACCTTCTTCTGTAGGAGCTTCTGTTTTACATTCTCCTAGTATTGCTTGAATCGTCATTCCTATCATAGGTGGCATGACGAGAGTATTCTCTTCCATCATTAGTCTGAGGTATCCCAGTGCTACTGGTTCGAGTTCATCTACTCCCATTGGGTATTCGTATCTTATGTTCATCGACAGCTCCTAGCTATTTACTTCATGAATTTTAGTTGTGACCGGACCACCCAGTACGGGCTTCTGCTGCTTCGTATCAGCTGGAAGCTTGACATCTCTAGTTCCGCTCATTTGTATAATCTTAGGGGATACATCTTTTCCCGCACCCCTGCATTTGTGATAATAACCACACCACTTCTTAGTGCATGCCCAGTGATCTGGAGGCGCTGGAAGGAAGATACCAGCAGAAATAGCATTCGCTACGTATCTCACTACGCTCTCTAGCCATTGAAAGTCTTGCGCATTACGTGGGTTACCACTAACAATGTTTACTCTGGGTTCTGACCAGGTACCACTGTCTCTCTTATTTGATTTAATAAGACAATTAAAGGCAACATCTTTCTTGCCAGTTGCCCGGGCATAGAATGTGAGTTGTAGTGAATTGTCTGCGTCAGCTTTGGACTTAGTCCTGCTGACAAACTTGTGATCTATTACTGTAGATTGAGTAGCTAAATCGTAGTATCCCACCATGGGTATTCCTGCGATAGGCATCTCGATCTTACCCTCGATGTCATCTGGGCTGGCTGGTACTAGATTGGGTGCCACCTTGTCCTGGTGGATCTCAATTAGCTTAGTAGTCTTGTCCTTGACAGCACCTTTGTATGTAGCGTTCTGGCTAGATACATCTTGCATCTCTGCTTCGAACCGATCACTGAAATGATCTAGAACTTCGTCTAGTGGAGCATCGGCTCCGTTTACTGCCTTGTGGGTGAAGTTCAACTCCAGGGCTGCATGCCCTGCTTTTCCTGTACCTAGTTCTATACTAGGTGGAGAGATTAGTCCTTCTATGTATCGGAAGTAATACTGAATACCACACTTGAGGTATGTCTCTATCTGGGAAACACTTAAGTATCCCTTGGGTAGTATTATTCCTGGCGGCAGGGTAACCTCTGCGGCTACCTTTTCATTACCACGCATTAATTCATCTCCTGCATCGGCATACCTAGTACTTTAGACTTGAAGTTAAATGCTCCGAAGTACCATGCCCATACTAATAGTATTGATAATCCCATCGGGATTGATATCGCCAATAGGCCCGCTGCCATTGCAGCATTCATTGGAAGTATATAAACTCCATATGTCAGTATCTGTCCTAGCCGATAGAATCCGTTAATAATAGATCCTATTGTGAAGGTAATCAACATGATTAGTAGTTTAAATAAGTTAAGCATTATACATGTCCCCTGTATTGTTTCATCTACTGGATGTTATGTCAGCCTATCTTGGCCGTCTAGGGAGGCTGGAGGCTCGAACTCCTCACCGTTGAGGGGTGTCGCACCCGCGAGATCCACCCTAGACCGGGGTCTACCCTTATCCTGGCGAACCTATCTTACGAAGTGCTTTTGCGAAATCAGCATCTTCATCCTGGAGGTTGGCGACAGCCAATGATTCAACAACATCGAACCTGTCGTCCGTGGAAGGTAATGCCGCAGGTATCTTAACTACCGGGGTTTCATCACCTGGCTGTGCTGCGTAGCATGCATCTTCTAGGTGTTCGAAGAACCACGTAGGCATGTCGTCGCCCCTAGGCGGACTTACCCAGTGCCTACCGCTCTGTGGAAACTCCCTGAAGTACATTAACTTCCAGAGCTCCATGAACGTCAGGTCCCTACCAGTGAATAACTTGTAGACTTCCGTTGCGTTCTTGGCGGTTACGACGAACATTATTTGACCTCTGAGTCCTTAACGAGCTTACCATAGCGGCTGTTCTTTGCATTCCATGCTTCAAACTTCGCTACTCGTTTGGCACCTTCTTCATCGTCATAGGCATAGAGTTCTATTCCGATGACGTCGAATAGAAGCTGGGCCATTTGTTTGAAACCATTGGGTGCTGTACCCCTGGGAACGAATGTGTACTTAATCGTCTTTCTACTACGCAGCTCGAGCTTATCTTCTGGTCCTGGAGCCGGTTCGGATGCTTTGGTTGGCTTTTCGGCCTCAGTCTTCTCCTCAGGCTTTTCTTCGGGAATCTCTTCCACGATGACAACCGTGTCTGTGGTGATTTCTGCATCAAGATCTGCGTCGGTCGTAATCGTGTCGTTAGCCCCTTCAGAGTTGATCTCTGTAGGTTCCGGCAGGGTCTCTTCGTTCTTGAGTGCAAGAGCTTCCTTTTCTTCTAGTGCTAAGCGTGCTTTCTTATCTTTCTTACTTTCTCGTGCCATTGTTAATGGTCCTTTCTATTTAATCTAAGTATGTCCAATTGGTTATTCCCTCTAGGACGTCTGTAACTAATTTGGTCTTCCTATTGTGACCTAGCCACGGGCCGAAGTCTCGGCGTCGCCGGTCTGCGTCTAACTTACCGTAGAATGCTATGTCCCATGTTTGCCAGTGTTTACCGTAGGTGTCTATCCCCTGTCTAAATACTAACAATCGTCTACCTATATCTGGCTTCCCCTCCGGGAAACATCTAAACTGGAACTGGGTCTTCGGGCTAGACGTCATACTCTCTAATCCTGGGCTATCTTACCGCCAGGTAAATCGGCTATCTTAGAGAGCTCGTCAGCAGGTATAGTGATGAATTTATTCTTTATACCTTCCTCGTCTACCTTGTACACTTCGCACTTGGCCATTATCGTACCGTTCCCCGGGTGTAGGCTAAATGCTCGTACTACCATTGGTAATGTCGTAGTCGCATGTGTTACTATAGACTTATATCCAATCTGCCTACTGTAGGCTATGATCTCAGACGCCATGGCTGAGATGTTGGATAGGTCCATCTTGTGTATATCTTTCAGATTCTCCAACCTGTTGAGTGCTTTACCGTGCTCTCCTATCAAGGTGGTATACTCCGCTCCCATTAATGCATGATTGTCAGAAAGGTCAGCTAATGCTTCCTCTCCCTCTTCATGGCGTTCAGTGAGAGTACCGTGTGATTCGTTCAGCTTTTCTAGTTGGGATTCAAGTTCTTTGATTCGCCGGGCTTTTCTATAAAACATTCATCTCCTACCTCTATTTTGGCAGATAATGTTATGGCACCGTTCCAGCACTCGCTTGTAACGCTTTTCGCAAAAACTCTCTCAGAATATCTCTCTGACATACCCTTAAACGCCTGACTGGACGTAGTGGAAAGTCAGATGCTATTTTACATGTGGGCAAATATCAAGGCAAGCACGAAGGAGATTAAGGACGCCGTAGTGCGCAGTCACGATCGCAGTTGATGATAGTCTTGTTTGGTAAGTTAAGAGAGAAGCTCTGTTATATTATTAATTATTAATCGCCAGTCGCAGAGAAGCCAGCGGTTCTTGCCATCCATTCGCCCTCGCAGAGGATCCACTAAGTCCATCCTACTGTAACCGTACACTACATAACACCTCCAATACTACTTCAGAGGTTGTAATGGTTTGTGCGGTTTTTAAGGTCCTGGTGTATCCAGACGGTAACCGTTCCGATCATCTATCTGTAAGATATCTTGTACACTATTTCTTACTACTATTCTTCTCCATATTAAAGGCTACCTTTTATATAGGTTCATTTTCTCCCCATATTATACCTTTTCTATATTCCCCTTTCTCTCAAATCTAAATCAACCTATTTAAAAACGACTATTCTCGGATTCTCCTCATGCAACCTATATAGATTGCAAATGCTAAATGCAACCTAAATTGCTTGCCATAACTATTATCAGATATGTGCCCGCAGCGGAGCACGCAGACAGATAAGTAGATAGATAACTAAACAAAGAGGTATTAACATGATACTAAAAGTACGCACTACCCGAATCGAATCCAAAGTAACAAGCCAAAAGTATGACTCGTACCAAACCCATTGGAGATACGTGGACGGCATCGAGACGCCTGAGATATTCTACGAGGTACTGACCAAGGAAGAGTTTGACACCTTCGCCAAGACACATTGTCACGACGTGATGGATGTATTAAGTCACGATCCATGGGGATCCTCCAAGACAACCGGAATAGCATTTGCTTTTTGCAGACGTAACGGCACTCCGTTAGTAGTGGCTGCCGACCTTGGCGGATACTTGCTAAATGACAACGGCAGTAACGTAGACAAGTTCTAATAGAACGCTTCGCTGTGTGCCATAACTAGTATTAGAACATATAGGAGTTTAAGTATAATGCGCTATTCGTATCAATTAGATAATAAGTGTTCCGTGTGCTATTCCGATATGGCACGGACTCCTTTATTGGATACTAAGAAGATCAGAGACCCGGAAGAAGTGGTGATGTGGTGTAACAACTCTAAATGTAAAGAGCATAATATTAAGTATCACCTACCGAGGACTAGACTGAGGAAGGTATGATGGAATACGCACTACTAGCCACCGTAGCCTGCAGTAAATGCGGGCATGCTATGTATGTACATAAGTTCGTGGGTACGCTCCCTTCGGATTTGGTGATATCATGTGACAACGACAGATGTGACGAACATCAGATCAAATACCAGATGGCCAGGGTACCTCTGGAGAGGGCTAAGCCTTCTAGCTACATGGAAGATTCCGCACAGTGATATACTATAGGTATAAGAGGCTACTCACCAGCTGTGACGTAAGGAACAGTAATGAATAGAATTTCTGAAGATATATACGTGTTCGAAGATCCACCGGACATTGGTGATATGGTGTACTTCCCTCCCGGTAGTTCTTTACATAAGCAGTACGTGGAGCCACTGAGAGTTACGGGTGTGACTGCTCGGACTATAGGACCATTCGAGATGATACACGTCACCTTTAGGGACATTAAATCAGTCAGAGGAAGTGCCCAGTTAAGCGAGCTTACGCCTAGACCTAGACCTAGACCCAGCGCCTACTTGGACGAATGAAACTAGTAATTGACAAGAACGAACCAGGCTGGCGACGTAAGCTAGATCAGTACGACATCTACCTTAACGAGGAACCTGTTCCCTGTCTGTCCAAGTGGACTTACATGGAAGTGGACAGTACGAACGGGGAGATACGTTTTAAAAATGGATATCACGGTAATAGTGAAATCATACATTCTGGTAAGGTCAGGATCTACAACGTAGAGCCGAAGCACGACCGACCTTCCAGCTACTTAGTGGAGAATTAAATGAGAGAGCCTAGTAGAGAGGAACACCTGAGAGCGCGTAAGCTAGAAGATATTGCTAATGGAACAGGAGCATGGCACGAGCTCGCACGTGAGACGGTCGAAGAGATGGCTGCCCGGCATGCCCACGAGACAGCCAAAGCCTTAGGTGTGATTATAGGGGGCGGCGAACCGGCCAAGCCCGTAGTCAAACCTTCGGATTACCTGGCGGATTGATGACCTGGATAAACAGCAGTAGTGATAGTACTGGAGTATCATGGACGTCTACTGGGACCAGTGCTACGGACGGTACTAGCTACGTACATTACGCCCCCAACGCGGCGGTCACTCCTATCTCCTATACCGAGGAAGAACTACAGAGGGCGATGCTATTAGAACGACATGGCAAGATCAGTAGGCACCTGAACCATAATGAGGAGCACAAGCTACATTGGTCAAACGATATAAGCATATAAGCATATAAGCATTAAGAAGACTGTTAGCATCTTTCACCGAAGTTTTCTCCGAAGGTTACACCGAAGCTAAATCCTAATACGTGATGAATATCGATCCCGATATGAGGTTATCTCGTCAGTCATGATGAATAGTAGCCTATATACTTTTGATATAGTCTGTAAGGTGCATTATAACGGACATTAACCCCTATATGTCCGTTAACATCCAACATCCCGGACATTAACCGGGTTAGTGTTTAGTATTGTGAACGTTATTATACTATTAGTATAAAGATCCACACGGATCTAAACCTGCCACGACGTGCCAGTATGTTGGTACAAACTACCAATCTATTATCAGTTTTCCCAGGATTGGTAATAGAATACCTACTTATTGGTACAAATACCCCGATTACCCGGAAACCCATCTAGAATACCCGGAAAGTTTCCGGATAGCTATCTCGCCAATTACTCGCCAAACTGGCGAGATCCATAGACGAAGGTTACCAATAGTGGTAAGGTTCTGAGCCGATTGAGCCATTCTTGAGCCGATTCTCGGTTATTTAATTTGCATAAGATCGAGTCTAACGCGATCCTGTGCACATTTAATGATAAGTATTGTGTATTATATAGATTAGTGCACAAAGACTGTGCATGAGGATTTACCGCTCTTAAGGTAAAATATCTTCCCTCATCTCCCAGTTAGTGTAAAATATATTCCCTTTATCTCCAATTTACTGTCGTTACGGTAAAATATATTCCCCATGATCATGTGATTTACGTGTCGTCCTAGGCGAATTTACGTGTCGTCCTGGGCGACATGACCCCGAGACGTGTACCGATATACGTCCTTTAGCGACACGATGTCGCGATAAATGTCGCGTAAGGAACGAATTGTCCTATAGAATGTCCTTTAGTTTGTGTATGGTATATGACGCACTAATCCCGTTGTGGCTCATAATGACCGATATATGAGACACAAACTTATGTTTCATGAGCTCCAAGTCAGGATGAATCCCCACTATCTACCTATGAAACGTGTCGATTTCTGACACAAATATATACATGTTTTTGTGTCATGTCGATGGCATGGACATGTTCTATATCCCTGAATCACACTAAATAAGGCATTCAACA
>Ga0307989_1000521_pt1 | contig 24790 bp, 23 predicted proteins | sample EllFjometagen185_FD_203164 | JGI IMG/M metagenome (GOLD analysis project Ga0307989, IMG submission 203164) | Marine microbial communities from Ellis Fjord, Antarctic Ocean - #185 | ecosystem: Environmental > Aquatic > Marine > Unclassified | place: Southern Ocean | collected 2014-10-08 | reverse complement strand
ATTTTTCACACGAAAAAAGCCATCATGATTCCGAAAGCGATTGCGGATGTGTCGGGTTCCATCACTGCCGAGATCGAGGCCTGTGAGACGGATGATCCGAAATGCGATTGCATCAACGAGCCAGAGGAGTGCGAGGGTAATTTCGTCGGTGAGCGTGGGAATCTTCCTCCCACATTTTTCACACTGCCTGCGATCCCGTCTCTTTCGCCGTCGATTTTCTGGGGTGAATCAAAAGAACCCCTGACTGGTGGGATCACAAAAGTTACAAAATTTATTTCCGAAGAGGATCTTGAAAATGTCGAGGAAACAATCATTCGTGAGATCGAGATTTTTGCGCACGAAGAATTAAAAATGATGCTTGAGCAGAAAAATAAAATTGAAAATCGCGACATCGTTCTGCTCGATGATCGAAAGGCGATTCAAATAGAACTCATCGCCATCGACATCCCGCCTGATCTTTTGGACAAGCAACAAGATGATTTTGCGGTGGCGGTGGTGGCTCGCATTCAGGCGGTGGCTTACGAGGTGGATGATCTTCGCGCTTTGCTTTTCGATCAGCTCGAGACGAAGGTTCATCCCGAGAAGACGCTTGTCAAAATTAAGTTTGATAATGTGGCTTTTCGAGTGGAGGAGGTGGATTTCGAAAAAACCCATCTGAAGCTTGCGGCGACGATTGATGGGGTTGAGGAATACGATCTCTCGGATGCGACGGGTGCGGGGAATCGTCTGGTGAACAAGATCAAGTCACGGGTTCTCGGTCGTAATGCGCAGGAGAGTGAGGCCTACATTCGCAATTTGCCGGAGGTTTCGAATGCGACGATTTCGAGTTGGCCGTTTTGGGCGCACAAGATTCCGGAGTTGTCGGAAAATGTGAAGTTTCGGGTTAAACGGTAGTTCAATTACGAATTACGAATTACGAATTACGAATTACGAATTACGAATTACGAATTACGATGAATGTTTAATGTTCAACCTTATTCAATGTCTCAATGTTCAATGTGTAATTACGAATTACGATGAAGGATTAATTTGATTGCTCGTCATCATGGTAATCCCGTAATCCCGTGAATCATGGTTCAGACAATGACGAATTACGACGTATGCCGTTGTATGCCGTTATGCTTCTGTAATTTCACAGAAAAACTAATCTCTGAGATATTCTTTCGATTTGCCGAATCATAGTAATCCATAAATCAAGAAAATCTTAATTGGGTTTTTTCGAGCGAGCTAAAGCTTTGGTGAGATGGGTTTGGGTCGAATTTAGCTGGTGTTGAGTCGTTGATCGACTGTTCGAGGTTGAAAATCGATCTTCGTCATATCGTTTGGAGGCTTGAGGGGATTGAAAAACGCTTCGCGGGGGTCGAAAAACGCTTGTGCTGAACCGTTTGAGTTTGATTTCTTAAACCATTTAAAATAAGCACTTTCCGTGAGTGTGCTTGATTTTTTTTCAAATTAAACGAAGAAAATGGCTAAAATGTTGCGAGGGGATGAGGTTTTTGACTAAAATCCTTCTTGGAAAATATTTTTTTAACTCTTTATCACCATGGCTAAGATACAATCTCCCAAGGTTTTGCGTCCAAAGTTCGAAAAGTTCGTCAAAAATGCGGGTAAGCGCGCGAAACAGCTGAAGAAAGTTTCAGGCACGAAGTCTGGTAGCTTTTTTTCTTCGCGTTTGAAAAAGGCTGATGCTAAATCGGCGAAAAAGGCTAGGCTTCTGGCGGAGTTGGTGAGGGCTGACAAGGATATTGTGAAGCTTTACACTGAGATGTCGAAGGCTTATTACGCTAATCGTGAGAGGTGTGATGGGTATTTGACGAGGGGTGAGATGAGTGATTTGTTTGGAAGGTAAATGTGGAACTTAGAACTTAGAACAAGCAGTGAGTTTGCTGAAAGCTGGAGCAACTCTGTGGATTGTTTTAGGAATTAAAATTCTCATCAAACTCACAAACTGCCTAATTGATTCTTCAGGGGCTTTAACTTCTTTGTATGAATTTGCTTTGCAGTATTATTCAGTTTTTTGCTCAGCTCCAAAAACTTTTCATATTCGTTTGAGGGCAGAGCAGGGGTGTTCATGTTTTATTGTTTAAGCCGTTGTTTGCAGTATAAAAGTTTTCCACGTTGAAAACAGATTTCAGATCAAGAAGGAAAAATTCAAAATTAGGAAAGCATAACAGCACTCTTCGTCATTCGTAATTGTCTGAACCATGATTCACGGGATTACGGGATTACCATGATGACGAGCAATCAAATTGATCCTTCAATCAAGAAAATCATGGTTCCAGATTGGTCATTGCAGATTCAGAAATTGATGACACAGTTTTATTCTCAGCGAAAACGCCCCACCGGGGCGTTTCTACGTTTTGAAATAATAGAACTATTTCACACCCGTCGTCGTCATTCGTAATTATCTGAACCGTGATTCACGGGATTACGGGATTACCATGATGACGAGTAATCAAATTAATCCTTGAATCAAGAAAATCATGGTTCAGATTTCACATTGCAGATTCAGACATTGCACAAAACTTCACACCCGTCGTCGTCATTCGTCATTCGTAATTCGTAATTGCACATTGCACATTGATAATTGGTTAATCCTTCACTACCCGCCACCGAGTCTCTTTCTCCAATCTTCCCGGCACCGCGAAACCCGCAGCTTTCACATGACCACCTCCACCAAAAGTCGAAGCAATCTTCGCCACGTCCGCATCTGGGTGCTGAGTCCGCAGACTTGCTTTCACCAGACCTTTTCGCTCCGACAGCAAAATCGAAAACTTCGCATCTGGCACGGCATTCACATAATCCACCACACCTGCTAGATCCTCCTCCTTCGACACTGTTGCCTCGAAATCCTTGCGCTGGGCGACGGCGAGGGTGACGCCCTCTTTCGTTTGCTTCAGATTTTGCAAAATATTTCCCCACAATTTCAAAGCAGAGATGGGGGTGTTGTGATAAATATTTTTTGTGACTGTGGCGTTGTTGGCACCTTTTTTCAAAAGCTGTGCCGCCAAGCGCAAAGTTTGCGGTTTGGTGTTTGAGTGTCGGAAGCTGCCGGTGTCAGTTGAGATTCCGGTGAAGAGGCAGGTGGCGATGTCTGGTGTGATTGGGATTCCGAGCATTTCAAAAAGTGTGGCGAGGATGGAGCTGGTGGCGCAAAATTCAGAGTCCACCAGCTGGATGTCTCCGAATTCGCTGGCGGTTGAGTGGTGATCAATTTTGATCATTTTGCGTCCCGCTTTTTTATTCGCCGCAGGGTCAAAGATTTCGGACTTTGATTCGTGAAATCCCGTTTGGTGAATGTCGCCGCAGTCCAGCACGATCACCAAATCAAAATTAGCCGCGTCGAAATCCTGCGCGATTTTTTCATTCTGAGGCAGAAATTTTAAACTCGCAGGAGGGAGGTCGAGGCAAGCTGGTGTCACGGATTTACCGACGTGTTGCAAGACTTGAAAAAGCGCGAGCAGGCTTCCGAGCGCGTCTCCGTCGGGATTTTTGTGGGTCAAAAGCAGGATGTCATTTGCTTCCAACAAAGCGTCTTCGAATTTCGCGATTTCTTTTTTGTCTAATTTCATTTTTTTGGCAAGGGATTGATTCTAAGTTTTATGAAAAAGCGAATCCAGTAAATTCGCTTGAAGGAGTGTTGAGATTGTTGTGGGATCACAGGATTACCCAGCTCTGACTAAAGTTAACCACACGCTTAAGCGTGTGGTTAACAGGCGCGTGGTTAATTTCGCCGTGTGGTTAATTAATATCACGCTCATCTTTCCCCCTGATGATATTTTCCACTTTTCAGATCACTCACAAGTTTTCCTTTTTCGATTCGAATCACTCTTTGTTTTATTCGATCCACCGTTTCACGATCGTGAGTCGCCAAGATTACTGTGGTACCAGCTTTATTCACATCCAGCAGCAAATCAATAATCTCTGCACCTGACTCTGGATCTAGATTTCCAGTCGGTTCGTCACCAATTATCAGCGCTGGTTCGTGAACGAGTGCGCGGGCGAGAGCGGTTCTCTGACATTCTCCTCCGCTCAGATTGGCAGGAAAGGCATTTTGCCTGTGGGTGAGTCCCACGATTTCGATCACTTTGGACACGCGTTTTTTGATCAAATCTTCAGGATTTCCACAAACCTCCAAAGCGAAGGCGATGTTTTCGAAAACAGTTTTTTTTGGCAATAATTTGTAATCTTGAAAAATCACACCGACTTTTCGCAAGTAAAGTGCGCGGGAGCTTTCGTCCAAATCGTTGAGCTGGTGATTATCGACGGAGACGGTGCCACTTGTCGGATGAATTGCGCCTGTCAGGAGATTCACAAAAGTAGTTTTGCCTGCGCCACTCGATCCCACCACGCTCACGAATTCGCCACCGCTGATTTCACAGTTCACGCGATTCAACACAGTTTGATTTCCATATTTTTTCGTGGCGTCATCAAAGATAATCATGGACAAATTTTAAATTTTAAATTTCAAATTTCAAATTGAAGTTTTAGGATTTGGTGTTTGTAAATTTGAAGAAGATTCGTAAGATTTTTTTTGTTAAACTCTTCGCCGTGGACAAAGTTGCAGTTCTTGATTTCGGCGGGCAGTACGCTCATCTCATTGCAAACCGCATTCGCAGGATGGGGGTTTTTGCCGAGATTTTGATTCCGCAAAACATGGTTGATCCGTCCGAGGAGCTCAAAGATTACAAAGGAATAATTTTGAGCGGCGGGCCTCAGTCTGTTTTTGACAAAGATTCTCCCAAAATTGATTCGGCTATTTTTGAAATCGGGAAACCAATTCTTGGGATTTGTTACGGAATGCAGTTGATTGTGAAAGAATTAAACGGGAAGGTCACGAAAGGCAAGGGTGGAGAATATGGTCAGGCGCAGCTTCAGCTCTCAGGAAAGTCAAAATTATTCACCGGAGTTCCCAAGAGTTCGACGGCGTGGATGAGTCATGGAGATGAGGCGACGAAGCTTCCGAAGGGGTTTGCCAAAATTGCTTCGACCAAAGATTGTCAGTTTGCAGCGATTGAGGGGAAAGTCCAAAGTCCAAATTCTAAAGCCCAAAGTATAGTTTTCGGAGTGCAGTTTCATCCTGAAGTTTTGCACACAGAATTTGGTGAAAAAATTATCGCAAATTTTCTCGCTGTTACGAAAGCGAAAAAAGAGTGGAGTTTGGATAAATTTATGAAAGAGGAGATTTCACGGATCAAAAAACAAGTTGGCAAGAAAAAAGTTTTCATGTTGGTTTCAGGAGGAGTGGATTCTGTCGTTGCTTTTGCTTTGTTGCAGAAAGCAATTGGTCAGAAAAAAGTTTTTTCTTTGATGATTGACACTGGACTTCTTCGCAAAAACGAAGCGAGTGAAGCTTTTGAAAGCTTGAAAAAAGCGGGTTTTGATAATCTCAAACTCGTGAGTGAGGGCAGTCATTTTCTGGCAGCCTTGAAAAACATCACTGATCCTGAGGAAAAGCGCAGGGTGATTGGGCGGGTTTTTCTCAAGGTGCAGCGCAAGGTTCTCAAAAGATTACGTTTGAATCCCCGAGAGTGGTTGCTGGGGCAAGGCACGATTTATCCCGACACGATTGAGTCCGCGGGAACCTCAAATTCCGACAGAATTAAAACGCATCACAATCGCGTGGAGGAGATTGAAAAAATGATTGAAAAAGGTTTGGTCGTGGAGCCGTTGGCTCAGCTTTACAAAGATGAAGTTCGTGAGCTTGGCAGAAAACTGAAATTACCCAAAAATTTAATCGAAAGGCATCCGTTTCCTGGTCCCGGTTTGGGCGTGCGGATTCTTTGCTCGACTTCTGAAAAACCAAAAAACACGAATAAAATTGAGACAGAGATTAATCGCAAGTGGAAGATTCGCGGCAAAATCTTGCCAGTTCGCTCTGTCGGAGTTCAGGGCGATTCTCGCAGTTACGCTTATCCAGTGGCACTTTTCACAGCTTCTCTTGATTTTGAAAAATTAAACGAAATTGCGACTTGGATAGTTAACAAGTTTCCTGAGATTAATCGTGTGGTTCTGTGTTTGAGTGCAAAAAAAGCGCCTCGTGTTTTTCAGGCATGTGTTGCGAATTCTGCGAAACTTAGCAGATTTAGAATTGAGCTTTTGCAAGACGCGGATGAGATTGTAAATAAGGCTTTGCATGCAAAAAAACTTTATTCGAAGGTGTGGCAGTTTCCAGTTGTTCTCGCGCCTGTTTTTGAAAAAGAAGGGGAGTCGGTGATTCTTCGCCCGGTGAATTCCGAAGAAGCGATGACTGCAAATTTCGCGCGCTTGCCTGAATCTTTTCTTTCCGAAGTTAGTAAAAATCTGATTAAGCTTCCTGATATTGAGAATGTTTTTCTCGATATTACAAATAAGCCACCGGCGACGATTGAGTGGGAGTGAGGCAATTTTAATGTGGAATTTTAGTGTGATTTCACAAATGGTGATCGTTTTCCTCTAATTTTTAGTTTGACTTACATGTCAAAATCAAGTAATATTTCCGTGGACTCAGTTGAGAGAGTTGAGAGTTTGGCAAATAACCCCCCCGCCGCTGGACATGCAAGTGGACACCGGCGGGTTTGTGTTTATATTGATGGTGGAAATTTTTACCACAGAATAAAGGCAGCTGACATTAACGAAAAGAACTTTAATTATCGCGGTTTTGTGGATTGGGTCTGTGGATGTCGAGCAGAAAATGTGAGATATTATGTTGGTAGAATTAGAGATGATGGTAGCGAAAAAAGTAAAAAATTAAGATCATCTCAGCAAAAAAGACTTGCGAAACTTAGTGATGAATATGGTTTTTATATTTTGACAGGAAGAATGGTAAAAATTGGAGATAGATTTCTTGAAAAAGGTGTTGATGTTAAGATTGGGGTTGATCTTGCAACTGGTGCATTGATGAATGAATATAATATTGCTTACTTAATAAGTCTTGATAGTGATCTTGCTCCAGCTGTTGAATATGCTGTTAGATGTGGTAAAAAAGATGTTGTTTGTCTTGGTTTTGAGAATAAAGATCTTTCCGAGAGGATTTGCTTTAGTCTTGTGAAAAAGGCCTCATTGATGAAAAAAATTACGAATGAAGATCTGAGAAAATTTGAAAATAATTAACTAGTTATTGAATGACTGAGAAATAATAAAATCAACTAAAAAAATAATTTAATTCCTATTCTCATGAACAACCCTTTCCACGACTTCGATTGGAGTCTCAAATCGCTTGGTAAAGTTTTTGGTGTTTTTTTGCTTGGCGTAGTCGGTCTCGCGATTGCTGCGGGAATAATCTCATTTGCATTGAAAACAGTAGTTTCTCCTTTTACTGGTGGTTATGGCGGAGGAGGATATATGGAAATGGCGACGGATTCGAATCGAGCTTATTCTGCCAAAAGTTTGTCTGCTCAAAATATTCTTCCGCCGATGTCAGATGAGGAGGGTGGGATTATTGACACGAATGCTGAGAATTACGAAATCAAAAGTTATTCAGCGAATTATCAGCCAAATGACAAGACTAAGATTTGTGCGAAGATTCTGGATCTGAAAGCTGATCCTGAAATCGTTTTTTCAAATTCTGGCGAAAGTGAACGGGGTTGTAATTTTTCATTCGAAGTACCGAATGCTCGCGCCGAAGAAGTTCTCACAATTCTCAAAAACTTGAAGCCAGATGATTTGAATTCTACGGTTTATACGATTCAAAAATCGGTTGAGCAAACGAGTGATCAGCTTGCGATCCTTACTCAAAAATTGGCACAAACCGAGGCGACACTTTCTGAGGCACAAGTTGCTTACAAAGATTTGATGAAGCTCGCGACAAATTCGCGTGATGTAGAAAACCTAACCCAATTAATTAAGCTTAAGATTGAAGCTATTGAGCAGCTTGCTCAAAAAAGAATTTCAACGAATCAGCAAATTCAACAAGTTCAAAACAGTCGTGCTGAGCAGCTTCGTCGAATCGCAAATACGACTTTTAATGTTTCGGTTTACGAGCAGAAATTTATCGATTGGAGAAATATCGCGGATGATTGGAAAAATGAAATTCGTAGCTTTGTGAATAATTTAAATAATTTGACTCAATTTGTTTCGATTAAATTAGTTAGTTTTGTCCTGTATTCTGCTGCGGCGATTCTCTATATTGCTGTTGCTTTTGGATTTCTAAGATTAGTTTGGTTTGCTGGTAAAAAAGTTTGGAAATTGGGACTAAAAAAATAATTCTCAATTTTTAAGGTGGTTTGAAAATCAATGAAATTGGCGGGGCTTTTAGCCCCGTCTTTTTTTGCTAAAATCCTTGAAATGAAGAATTTCTACATCACGACTTCGTTGCCGTACGTCAATGCCGCGCCACATGTTGGTTTCGCGATGGAGGCGGTCGAGGCAGATGCGCTTGCGCGATTTCAAAAGCAGCGTGGATTTTTAGTTCGTCTTCAGACTGGAGCTGATGAGCATGGAATCAAAATTCAAAATGCTGCTGTGGAAAATTCCACAACTCCTGAAAAATTGACTGAGCAGAATTCTCAAAAATTTCGTGAATTAGGCAAAGCTCTTGATTTCAGCTTTGATGATTTTATTCGCACTTCTGATTCGACACGTCATTTTCCCGCAGCGCAAAAGCTTTGGCGAAAATTGGTGGAGGCGGGGAAATTGGAAAAGCGTAAATATTCGGCCAAATATTGTTCGGGCTGTGAAGAATTTAAAAATGAAAAAGATTTGGAAAACGGTTTTTGTCCGAATCATTTAACTTCGCCGGTTGAAGAGGTCGAAGAAGAGAATTATTTTTTCAAGCTTTCTGATTTTTCGGCTCAGATTCTCGAAATTCTTGAAAGTAAAAAAGTCGAGATTTTGCCGCACTTTCGCGCCAAAGAATTTCTCAATGTAGTTCGTGAAGGACTTCAAGATGTTTCTTTTTCGCGCTCGTCAGAAAAACTAAAATGGGGAATTCCTGTGCCTGATGACGATTCTCAGACGATGTACGTGTGGTGCGATGCGCTCACGAATTATATTTCTGCGATCGATTTTGAAAATGAGGGATCCGAATTTCAAAAGTGGTGGGTCGACTCCGAAAAAGTTCACGTGATTGGCAAAGACATCGTGCGTTTTCACGCTGGGATTTGGCTGGGAATGCTGCTTGCTGCTGAATTGCCTTTGCCTGACAAAATCTACATTCACGGTTTCATCACTTCTGAAGGCGAGAAAATGTCGAAGTCGCGTGGCAATGTTGTCGATCCGTTTGAGATTTCGAAAAATTGGGGAAGTGACGCGCTGCGTTTTTATCTGCTTTCAGAAATTCCAAACGGCAAAGATGGAGATTTTTCGCAGGCGCGTTTTGAGGAGGTTTACAATTCGCAGTTGGCGAATAAATTAGGAAATCTTATTTCGCGAGTTGTCACGATGGCTTTAAATATTTCACCAAAATGGGAGATGAAAAATTGGCAAAATAATGAAGGACTGCCAGCGAGCGAAGAAATTAATAAAATGTGGTTTTCTCTCGAAAGTGAAATTAATACGGAGTTTAATTTTTCAGGAGCATTAAAAAATATTTTTTATTTAATTGAATGGATGAACGATTACATCACAAAAGAAAAACCTTGGGAATTAGTTAAAGCTAATCCTGAAAAACAAAAAGAAATTTTACAAATGCTTTTAGAGATGATTCGACAAATAGCTTTAGCCCTATTTCCTTTTCTTCCTGAAACTGCCAAGAAAATTGGCTTAATTTTAGGAGTTAAGATCGAAGGAAATATAATTCTAAATTACCGATTTTATAAAGGTTTTAGCGGAGGCTGTAAATTTCCATCTTTTATGAATCTTCAAAAGCCTGAAATTTTATTTCCCAAAAAATGAAAGGAATAATTCTCGCGGGAGGAAAGGGGACTCGTTTGCTTCCTCTTACAAAAATCACGAATAAACATTTGTTGCCGATTTATGATCGACTGATGATTTTTTATCCGCTGGATACTTTGAAGAAATCTGGAATCAAGGAAATCCTCATCATTACTGATGGAAAGTTTCTCGCAGATTTTAAAAAACTTCTTGGTGATGGTCGGAAATTTGGTTGCAAAATTTCTTTTGCAGTTCAAAAAAAAGCAGATGGAATCGCTGGAGCTTTGAAGCTGGCGAAGAAGTTTTCTGATGGTGATTCAGTCGCAGTGATTCTTGGAGATAATATTTTTGAAAGTGATTTTCGAAAAGATGTTCAGGAATTTAAAAAACTAAGAAGTGATGAGATTAAGGCAAAAATTTTTGTTAAAAAAGTTTCTGATCCCCAAAGATTTGGAGTTGCAGAAATTCGAGGAAAAAAAGTATTAAAAATAAATGAAAAACCTAAAAACCCCAAAAGTGATTTGGCGGTGGTTGGTTTGTATTTTTATGACAAAAGTGTGTTTGACATTATTCGAAAAGTTCAACCTAGTAAGAGGGGGGAATTAGAAATTACGGATGTAAATAATTTTTACATTAAAGAAAATTTGTTGAATTTTCGAAAAATAGAAGGATTTTGGAATGATGCTGGTACTTTTGAAAGTTTAGCTGAGGCAACGAGGCTCATTCGGAAAAACTCGAATAAAGTGAAAAAATAAATTTGCCTTTGCTCTTATTTTTTTCTACAATAATTCGGACAGGAAAGGTGTTTTGTTAAATTTTATTTAATATGGATATCTCAAAAAAGTTTCGAAGTTCACAAGGTTTTACGTTGGTGGAGCTCATTATTGTGATAATGATTATCGGTATTCTCGCAGCTACTCTTTTGCCAAAAGTAATGGCTGCTCCAGCCAAGGCGAGAGACGCTGCTCGTCGATCTGACTTAAATGCATTAGCAACTGCTTTGGAGTTGTATTTTGCTGATCATGACGAATATCCAGTAGTGGCTACTGCTAGTGCTGGAGGAGGTTTATCTGCGTACTTGGTAAGCACTGGTTATCTCAAATCCACAATAGTCGATCCTGTTGATGCGAGTGCTTATATTTATGTTTATTGTGTGACTACGCGAAACGGAGTACCGAATCAGGCTTTTGCTGTCAGCACTCGTTTGGAATCTTCTTCTGGTGGTTCTACTCGAACAGTCACGGTTGGACAGAGTGCGGTCGTTACTGAGTCTACGAGTGATACCGCTAAGGCAGGTACTTCGGCTGGGACTACTGTGGGGACTTTCATCTACGGAACGAGTACTTGCACGGATGTGTAAAGTTTTGAAAGCTAATAAAGCCTCTAAGGTTAATGAAGTTGGTAACGTTTTTAAATGTGTAAGAATATATTTGAAATGAAAACTGGTGTCTTTAGCTGTGGTTGGTTTTCAGAATAGGCAATTTGCGATTCGACACGAAAAAACCTTAGTAACCTTAATGACTTTATCAACCTTAGAAACTTGCCCGCAGGGCATTAAAGTGAATCATCGTAGCTCTTCATCAGCTCGTTCATTACTATGAAGGAGAGTAGCAGGGTGGCGAACTGTGTGAAGATTTGAGAAAGCATGATTTTTGTGATGTGGGTTTCGTTTTTTTTAAGCGAAAATAAATCCATTGCCCTGACCGTCTACAAAAATTTTTTCACCGGGACGAGGGGCGCAGAGCACTTTGCCGTTACTTGCTTCGATGCGAGTGTGGCCTTTTCTTCGATAAACAACTTTGTGTTCATCCATCCATTTTCGAGGCGCAATTTTGAAGATTTTCAACATGGGTAAATTAAGATAATTTTCAACACTTACTCAAAAAGCGGAGTAAGAATTACTCCGATGAAACTTTTTTTGCGATGTTTGGCTTTCCAGATTTCACTCTCTTCATTCACTATCTGACAGTAGGGGCAGTGCTCCTGCTTGGTTGAGATGGCTTTTCCGCATTCTAGGCAATTGATAATCATGGTTGTTGGAGCATTTGGTTATCGAGAAATTTCTCGATATCGCTCTCTCTGATTCGATATACCCTCCCTAGTTTCGCTCCTCGGAGTTTCCCGCCTTTGATGTAATTCAAGATGGTGAAGGGGTGTAGTTGTAGCATTTCACCGGCTTGGTCGGGAGTAAGGATGCGATCTTGCATGAATTGTGCTTTTTAGGGCATTGGATTTTATCCAACTTTACACAATTTAGCAATGTCTGAGTAAAGGTAATTAAACTGAAAGAAACTAGATATAGTATATCCAATCAAAACGAGTTTAACAACACTTTAGTCAAGTTAATCTAAAAACACCCAGTTTAATTAAATTCTATCCAATTTAATTAAAGCTTGGGCGGTTCTTGGTGAGTTGAAACGATGAAATCAAATTTTGTTCAACCCCAAGATATTGTAGCATAAAATAGCTTGAAAGAAATGGTTTTGTGGCTTTTAAACAAAGTTGGAATAATCCAATTAAGCTTGAGCTTACTTTAAAAAGGTTAAAAAAGTTTAAGGTGAATTGGAAAGGCTTTAGAGTAAGAAGTTTAAGCGTTACGAGCCTTTGAATACATTTTTTATGTTAAAATATGCTTACTTTAACTAATAAAAGTGGCTGGAAACACTTTCGGAGACGCGTTCAAGGTTACGACTTTCGGTGAAAGTCACGGCGCGGCGCTTGGTTGTGTGATTGACGGTGTGCCAGCGGGGTTGAAAATCTCAGCAAAAGAAATTCAAGCTGATCTTGATCGACGACGACCTGGGCAGTCTAAGATTACGACTGCGCGAAAGGAGAAGGACAAGGTGGAGATTCTCTCGGGTGTTTTCGAGGGCAAGACTCTGGGTACGCCGATTGCTCTCCTGATTCGCAATGAGGATCAGAAGTCGCGGGATTATTCCAAGATTAAAAATATCTTTCGTCCGGGGCACGCAGATTTCACTTGGGAAGCGAAATTTGGAGTGCGTGATTTTCGAGGAGGTGGTCGTTCTTCCGGTCGCGAGACGGTGGCGCGGGTCGCGGCGGCGGCGATTGCCAAAAAAATTATTCAATCTTCCACACTTTCAAAGCAAGCCAAAAAGATTGAGGTGATTGCTCATGCGGAATCGATTGGGGCGGTGGAGGCTGAAAAATTTGACCCCAAGCAGATCGAGAAGAATTCAGTGAGATGCGGGGATGTTGCTGCGGCGAAGGAGATGGAGAAGGTTATTTTGGAGGCGCAGGGGCGAGGGGATTCTGTCGGTGGTGTGATTGGGATTGTGGTGCGGAATCTGCCAGCCGGGCTGGGGAATCCTGTTTTTGACAAGTCTGAGGCGCTTTTTTCTCACGCTCTGATGAGCATCGGTGGGGTGAAGGGGATTGAGTTTGGGGTGGGTTTTGCGGCGGCGAAGTTATTTGGCAGTGAGATGAATGATGAGTTTGTTGTGAAAAATAACAAGGTTGCGAAAAAAACGAATCGGGCTGGTGGGATTTTGGGTGGGATTACGGATGGGGACGAGGTCTTGATTCGTCTGGCGGTGAAGCCGACGGCTTCGATTTCTTCGCTGCAAAATACGGTTGATTCGAGGGGGAGGGCTCAGAAAATTCAAATCGCTGGTCGGCATGATCCTTGTCTGGTGCCGCGGGTTATTCCGGTGGCGGAGGCGATGGTTTATTTGGTGTTGGCGGATTTGATGCTAACGCAGAACGTAAAACTTAAAACTTAGAAATTTAGAAAGGAGAATAAAGAACAAAAGATAGAAGGATAAAGTTTTCACACTTTGGTTTGATAAATTAATCCAGTGAAATTTTTAGTGATCAGTTTTTTAGTCGAGCTGAAAATTAAAATATTTTGTGAAACTATGAGATGCTAAAATCCAAGAGATGAAAAATCTTACTCTTTCGATCAATTCCGCCATTTCTTGGATACTCAAAGCGCTGATGTTCTTCGTCGCCATTTACTTTTTCCTCAGCGGCAACATACTTTTTGGAGGATTCAGCTTCTTGGTGCTTGCGATCTCACTCATCCCCGCCATCGTCAATCGCAGTTATGATGTGAATTTACCTTGGAGTTTGGATTTTTTGTTGACCATTTGGATGACCCTCTCCGTCGCAGGAGAAGTTAAATTTTACCAAAGCATCTGGTGGTGGGATGATTTTTTGCATTTTGGAGGGACAGCAGTTTTGGTTTATCTCGCCTTCGTCTTGGTTTTCGCCCTCAATTTCACTGGAAAAATAAAGCTCTCAATTCCTCTCATCGGTTTTTTCACTTTTCTGATCGGAGTTGCCTTCGGGGCGATTTGGGAGATTGCGGAATTTTACATGTGGCAGATCACTGGAAATGACACGCTTGCGATGGGGATTCCGCCTAGTTTTGAGGCTGGGCTGCGAGATACTTTTTCGGATCTGAAGTTGGATGTGATTGGCAGTGCTTTGGTTGCATTTGCTGGGATGCGATATGTCGCGAAACAGAGGCACATCAAATTGCGCGAATGGATGAAGCCTTTTGTTAAAATTTTTGAAGAAAAAATTCACGAGGTTGGTCTCAAAACGAAACAAAGAATTATTAAAAAGAAGGTGAATCTGAAAAAGAAGTTTGGTAAAAATAAAAAGAAATGATACCACTTCGCGATAGAAGTAATACAGCTGTGTCGTTCAAAAATTCATTTTTTCACTAAAATTTAGGCATTTTCTAATTGAAGCTTCGTGGCATTAATATCTTTTTATTTCAAATTGATATGAACTTTTTAGAAGTTATTTTTCTCGGAATTCTTCAGGGTGTCACAGAATTTTTCCCGATTTCTTCAAGCGGTCATCTTCTTTTGGCGGAGAATTTTTTGGGTTTGGATGTGGAGAGTCTGAAGGCTTTCGACGTGGTTTTGCACGGAGGGACGCTTTTGGCGCTTTTGGTTTTATTTTGGAAAACTTGGCTGCAAGTTCTGCAGGGGTTCTTTTTGAAAGCAGAAAAAGAGGGGAGAGATTTATTTTTCAAGCTTGTGCTTGTCACGCTTCCAGCTGCGGTGGTGGGTTTGTCGTTTGGGGCTTGGATTGATGAGTTTACGCGGGGGGAGGGGCGAGTGACGATTGTGGCTGGCTTTTTTGTGCTGGTTGCTTTGCTTTTATTTTTGGGTGAAAATTTTTATTCATTTTTGCAAAACGCGCGTTCGTCAACTCCTGAGTTAACTCGGGGGTTAACGGAAAAAATAGGCTGGAAGCAGGTTATTTGGATGGGGATTTTTCAGGCTTTGGCACTTTTTCCTGGTGTGTCTCGATCTGGTTCGACGATTGCGGCTGGGATGTTGACTGGTGTTTCACGCTCTGCTGCTGCTAGATTTTCTTTCCTGATGCTGGCGCCGGCGACTGCGGGTGCGGTCATTTTGATTTCCAAAAAAGTTTTGGCGGGGGAGTTGAGTTTGCCTCCTCTGGAGCTCACGCTTGTTGGATTTTTCGTCTCGGCGATCTCTTCTTTCATTTTCGCGAATCTACTTTTGAGGTTCGTGAAAAAGCACTCGCTGGTTTGGTTTTCGGTTTATCTTTTGTTGGCAAGTTTTACTTTATTCATGATCAAGTAGAATGGTTTTAAATTTTGTCAGTAGCGTCCGGTTAAATGTCAAAATTTTGTAATTTTTAATTTTATAATTTTGTAAATAAATTCCAATTTTTGATTTTTAAAATCGATTTTTGTGAAATATGATTTGGAAGAGCGAGTGCAAAAATTTGGTGAGAACATTATTGATTTATTGAAAACAATTAAGTTAGACGCGATTAATAAACCAATAATTACTCAACTTATTCGTTCTGCAACTTCAGTGGGTGCGAATTATATGGAGGCAAATCAAGGAAGTTCCAGAAAAGATTTCATCAACAAAATTCGTATTTCTCAAAAAGAAGCCAACGAGAGCAAGCACTGGTTGCGCATGTTGGTTCGAGCAGTTCCAGCGAAAACGACAGAATGCAGAAAACACTGGAAGGAAGCTCATGAATTAGTTTTGATATTTGCAACAATCTCAAAAAAACACAAAGATTCAGATCAGAAACTTTAAAAATTATTTATAAAGCTTGTCCTCGTGAAGACGAGGATTAAAAATTATAAAATTTAAAAATTAGTCCTTGCCTGCCAAAATTTTTTCCGCCACAACCATCGGACTGGAATGTGAGATCATTGAAGTCGAGGCAGACCTGCTTTCTGGCAAATCACAATTTTTCATCGTCGGACTTGGCGACACCGCAGTCCAAGAATCACGCGAACGCGTTCGTTCCGCAGTTCGAAATTCCGGCTTCTCTTTCCACACCCAGAGAATCACCGTCAACCTCGCACCAGCAGATTTGCCAAAATCTGGTCCCAGCTTTGATTTTCCGATCGCCGCAGGGATTTTGCTCGCGAGCAAACAGATCATGTTTCCCGAAAGTGAAAAATCCATTCTCATCGGCGAGCTCGCGCTGGATGGCAAAATGCGACCAGTGGCTGGCATTCTCCCCATCGTGATGCAAGCGAAACAGCGTGGTTTCACGAACTTTTTTGTGTCAACGGAAAATTCGCGAGAGGCGGCGATCATCGACGGGATAAAAGTTTTTCCCGTTGCCAAACTGCTCGAATTCACAAAACACTGCGATGGAAGTTCTCCGATCGCGCCATTGCCAAAGATTGAAATTAAAGAATTGGCCGAGAAAGAAAATTATGGAATTGATTTGGCGCACGTGCAGGGGCAGGAGCACGCGAAGCGCGCACTCACCGTCGCGGCAGCTGGCAGTCACAATCTGCTTTTTTCTGGACCGCCGGGAAGTGGCAAGACGATGCTCGCCAAAGCTTTTCGCACGATTTTGCCACGCATGAGCGTCACCGAGATTCTCGAAGTTTCCAAGATTTATTCCGTCGCTGGTTTGCTTCCCGCGAGATCTCCGATCGTCAACACCCGACCTTTTCGGGCGGTTCATCACACCGCTTCTGGAGTTTCGATTGTCGGCGGTGGTCGCAAGATAGGACCAGGTGAAATTTCACTCGCTCACAAGGGTGTGCTTTTCCTCGACGAGATTGCTGAATTTCCCACGCAAGTTCTCGAAGTTTTGCGTCAGCCCTTGGAAGACGGGAAGATTGCGATTTCGCGCGCATCAGGGACGATCAATTTTCCCGCTCGTTTCACTCTCATCGCGGCGATGAATCCTTGTCCTTGCGGTTTCTCCACTGATCCCGAGCAAGCTTGCAAGTGTTCTCCTCGTGAGATCGAGTGGTATCAGAAAAAATTATCCGGTCCTTTGCTTGATCGGATCGATCTCCACATCGAAGTTCCGCGGGTAAAATTTGAAAAACTTGACATGCCAAGTGAGGGCAATGAGTCTTCAAAATCAATTCGCAGCAGGGTTCAGGCGGCGCGTGATTTGCAGACGGAGCGGTTCAAGGGGCTAAAAATTCACGCTAATTCTGAGATGTCGAGTGAGGAAACGAAGAAATTTTGCGAGCTTGATCAAAAAACAAAAGATTTGTTGCGGCAGGCGGTGTCTCATTTTCAGCTTTCGGCACGGGCTTATTATCGAATTCTGAAGTTGGCTCGCACGATTGCTGATTTGGCGGAGGTTGAAAAGATTCAGACGAATCATGTGGCGGAGGCTTTGCAGTATCGACCGAAAATAATTTGATGTTTGAAATTAGATTTAGTGGTTAAAATTGGTTTTTTGAGCCAAAGGAAGTTGTTTAATTAATTTTAAATTTCGAATTTTAAATGTGCGGTTTTGTGATTTTATCAGGATAGACTTTGAACAGGCTCTCATCAAAAAATCTGATTCAGCGCGAAAGCTCCGAGTGCCACGATTCCTGCCAAGATTAACCAATTTTTTAGATCCATTGATCTTTTTATCAGCTCCGTTTTTTCCGTCACGCCAGCTTCCACCATTTTCTCCACACAATTCCCACAGCGCATCTCCGTGATTTCCACCGCGTCGCCACAGCCTTCGCAGTGGATTTTTGTGATGAAACTTTTGCAGTGCTTGCACTTTTTCGCGTTTTTTTCGATGAGCTCGGCGCACCAAGGGCACTTCTGCAAATCTAAATCCACTTCGCAAAATTTACATTTCAGCGCATCGAGTTTGATTTTTTCGCCACAGGCGGGACAGGATTTCATGGAAAGTGGAAATTACGAATTACGAATTACGAATTACGAATTCTTTTTAATTTTAGCACTCGTGCATCGAAAAAATAAAAAGCGAATAAAGTTTCTAAGGTTGATAAAGTTAATAAATTCAGTCGCTGAATTATTCCTGGAACAAAGAAATTTAACGACCTTGTTAACCTTAAAGACTTTATCCTCCTTATTAGCCTTGCCCACGGTATCATCTTCTCTGCTAAAATTCTTTTCAGGGCAAGCGTTTTATTAATTTCTTATGAATAAAAAAATTAGAGTTGCGATCAATGGTTATGGGAGGATCGGTCGGTGTTTTCACCGGCATGTTTTGGGTTCTGCGGAGATCGAAATTGTTGCGATCAACTCTCGAAGCGATGCTTCGGTTCATGCGCACCTCCTGAAATATGATTCGATTTACGGGATTTTAGATTCAGAAGTTTCTTCGAATGAAAACAAATTGATTGTTGCCAAGGATGAGATTGAAGTTTTTGCGGGGACTCCCAATGAAGATTTCAAATGGGGTGATTTGGATGTCGATGTGGTTATCGAGGCGACGGGTCGCTTGGTCGATTACACTCGTGCGGAGACGCATCTCGAGGCGGGTGCCAAAAAAGTTCTCGTGACTGCTCCTTGCAATGATATTCGGATTCCGACTTTTGTGATGGGAGTGAATGATTCGGAATACGATCCAAAATCAAAAATTCTCTCAAATGCGAGTTGCACGACGAATTGTCTTGCTCCGTTGGCGAAAGTTTTGCACGAAAATTTCGGCATCAAGCGAGCGCAACTTTCGACGATCCACTCTGTCACCGGCAATCAAAATATTCTCGATAATTCTAGCCAAGATTTACGCCGAGCACGCAGCTTCATGCCTTCCATCGTTCCGACCAAGACAGGGGTTTCCTCGGCCTTGGCACGAGTGATTCCCGAGCTGTCTGCCAAGTTTTCTGGTTTGAGCTTGCGAGTTCCGACGGCGATTGTTTCGCTGGTGGATTTGGTTGCTCAGTTCGAGAAAAAAGTTTCTGCGGAGGAAATCAATGCTGCGATTGAGAAAGCGGCAAAGGGTGAGCTGAAGGGGATTCTCGGAATCGAAAAAAAGCCTTTGGTTTCGGTTGATTTCAAAGGGGATGCGCGCAGTTCCATCGTGGACGCGGAGAGCACGAAGGTGGTGGGGGAGAAATTGGTGAAGGTTTTGAGTTGGTATGACAATGAGTGGGGGTATTCGGCGCGGGTGGTGGATTTGGTGAAGCTTTGTGGTTCTTAGTTTCGATTGGTTTTTGGTTCACTTATCTTTATTGTCGTGGGATGTAAGTTAATTGTTTGTTGTGATTTTTTTTGGTTGCTTGATTGGATGGGGAATCAGAGCTCAAGGGAAAATTAAAAAAACAAAAAATCGCCAGAGGCGATTTTTTGCTGACACCCAGGGAAAAACTAGAAGTTTTTCTCGAGTGTTTAAATGATGGCAAATTTATTTTGATTAAACAGTCACTAAAGAAGCGTGTGAAAACAGTGGACAGAAAGTTGCAGACCATTTCGCCGACGTGAGCGATATGGTGATGGTCAAAAGAAACTTGTCACACAGCCAAGAATTAAAAATTAGGGTGTTATTTCCCAGCCCTCCACCTACTCGCCCTGCCCAAACCGACTTGTTTGATTAATCTTAAATTCCGTAAACGCTCCAAGACCTTGCGCACAGTATTTCTATTGAAACCACTTTTCTCAACAATTTCCCTCACAGATAATCCCATTTTCTCCGCCCGCAAAAATCTAAGAATCGCAAGCTGTTTTTCTGATAATTCATCTTCGATGTTTCGACGCTCCAGAATGGTCTTGGCATATTTAGTTTGTTGGACCAGCGTAGCGAGAAAAAATTCCATCCAAGGAGTTAGGTCATGTTTTTCAGCCTGCCTGTTTTTCTGACTCTTCCTTAGGGCTAAGTAATATTTCTCTTTCCAGTCTTCAATGATTTTTTCCAAAGAAACATACTGAACATAAGAATACCCCTCTTGCAAAAGGAGCAGATTAGTCAGTGCGCGTGACAACCTACCGTTACCATCCTGAAAGGGATGTATTGCCAAAAACTCGCCAATAAAATGTCCAATAATAAATAGTGGATGAAGTTCCTTTGTCTTCAAATTTTCCTTCGTAAATTCCACAAGTTCCTCCATCTTTTTGGGAGTGAGGTATGGTGGCGTAGGATTAAAAATAATTTTCTCGTTGCCTGCATTATCCCGAGCTACCACAGCGTTTGAGCCTTTTTTATATTTTCCACGATGATGAGAATCTTTTTTTGAATATCGTAATAATATTTTGTGAAAATGTTTGATCTGATTTTCATTCCATTTAATTCTCTTGTGTTCGTCAAAGATCAGTTTTGTAAGCTCCGCATAACCCGCCACTTCCTGCTGACTGCGATCTCGCAATTTCTGAATTTTTAAACCAGTCAGTATTTTTTCCACTTCCTCATCAGAGAGATAAGAACCTTCAATTCGAGTCGAAGCTCCGGTAGAAGTGATCAGAGTAAATTTTTTCAAGCGATGTAGAATTTGTGGACTGATATTCAAATGACCTTGCCAGAACCCTTTAAACTCATCAAGCCAGCGGACTTTCTGCTGAAACGCTTGCATTTTTTGTTTCGTAAATTTTAGTTTTTTTGAAAGGTGTTTCATAAAAACGGATAAAGTTTAACTTTATCCAATTTTATCCAATTAGCATTAAGAAAAGCAAAAGGGAAAATTAGATTTTGGACTTTGGAAAGAGACGCCCCAGCGGGGCGTCTCTACGGACATTGATCAATTCAACTTCAAATCGACCACCCGCAACTGCAAATCCCTCCGCCCATTCCACACATTCTCAGACAACTCAAAAACCAGATCGGCTTGTTTGTCTTTTTCCAGCTTATTCGCCAATTCCCCCAAACCAAAAGCAATTGCCACAAAATTTTGCTTTCCAACCTTCATTCGCAAGTGTCTTTCATCAGCTCCTACTTTTCGAATCTCTCCCAAGTTCACATTTTTCCAAAGCAAGAGAGGTGGGGGATTGCCCATGCCGAAAGGCTGCAAAGTCTCAATTTTTTTCAAAAGATCAAACGAGAGATCTTCCTCATTCACCTCGAAATCAAATTTTAGCGCAGGCACGATTTCTTCATCCTTGATCCGCGCATTTCCAAATTCCTGCAGTCGTCTCTCGAACTCCTCTCGATTTTTTTGCGGCAAAGTGAAACCCGCGGCAGCTTTGTGACCACCAAATTTCTCGAGCAAATCTGACAGCTTCTGCAACGCCTCCGTGATGTTGAATTTCTCCAGCGGACTGCGGCAGCTGCCCACAAAATTTTCACCCACCTCACTCATGATGATCGCCGGACGATTCCATTTTTCAGCCAATCTACCCGCGATCAGACCGATGATTCCGAGATGCAGATTCGCACCGCTCGCCAACAGAATTTTCTGCTCACCAATTTCACCCAAATGCATTTCGATTTCTGTGAAATTTTCGCGCGTGAGACTTTGGCGTGCCACATTTAATTTCTCCAATTTGTCTGCGTACTGTTCACCCTTCACATTTGCGAGTGCCTGAAAAGCGCAGAGTGGGGAGTCGATTCTGCCGCTTGCGTTGATTCGTGGGGAAATGCGAAAACCCACATCCTCGCTTGAGACCGTTTCCTTGACTCCCGCGTTTGCGAGGATTTTTTGCAAACCGAGATTTTTGATTTTCGGCAAAAGCTTCAAGCCCTCTTGCACGATTTTACGATTCTCACCTTTCAGCTCGCAGACATCTGCGATTGTGGCAATCGCACTCAGTGCGAGGAATTCATCCAGCAGATCTTGTTTCTTATTTTCCAGCTCATTTGCAAGCTCACTCGACTCTTGCTCAAGCAAAATAGTTGCTAATTTATAAGCGATTGTTGCTCCGCACAGATTTTTCTGTGGATAAGAGCAATCTTCCCTGCGTGGATTCACGATCGCGAAAGCGTTTGGCAGGCACATGCCTTTGTTGTGTTTTTCCATCACAGGCAAATGATGATCGGTGATGATCACGTCGATTCCCAGATTATTCGCCAAGTCGATTTCTGCGAAAGCGGTGATTCCGTTGTCGACGGTGATGATGAGTTTCACGCCGAGCTCCTTGGCTTCTTCGATGAATTCTCGATTCAGTCCATAACCATGTTTTTCACGATGAGGTAATCGCACACTCACTTCGCCTCCCAAGCTTGCGATCGTTTTGTACAAAATCACACTCGCACAAATCCCATCCGCATCATAATCTCCCACAACCAAAATTCGCTCACCGCCTGTGATTGCTTCGCGAATTCGTTCCACAGTTTTTTCCAAATCCTTCAAACCCCCCGCTGGATGAAAATCACACTCTTCCAGATTTCGTGAGTTTCGCAGTTCTTCGAAAGATTTCAGACCAGCAGACGTCCAGTGTTTTCCGAGAAGAGAAAGTTTAGTCAACTTTATTCAATTATTTAATGTGCAATGTGCAATGTGCAATTACGAATTACGATGAATAATATTCAATTACGAATCTGGAACCATGATTTTCTTGATTGAAGGATTATCTTGATTGCTCGTCATCATGGTAATCCCGTAATCCCGTGAATCATGGTTCAGACAATTACGAAAACCCCACGCTTAAGCGTGGGGTTAACTTTCCGGTTTCATCAACGGAAACAGAACCACATCCTTAAGATTCTCAGAATTCGTTAGCAGAGCGACGAGTCGGTCGATGCCGATGCCCCAACCTGCTGCTGGTGGCATTCCGTGGCTCAGGGCTTTCACAAAATCGTCGTCATTTTCCATGGCTTCCTTGTCACCACTGGCGCGGGCTTTGGCTTGTTCGGCGAATCTTTGCTGTTGGTCTTCCGAATCCGTGAGCTCCGAAAAACCGTTGATCACTTCCCAGCCATTCACCACGAGCTGAAAACGATCGACGCGTTTGGGATTTTCATCGTTTCTGCGCGAGAGAGGGGAGAGCTCGACGGGGTGATTCATCACAAAAGTAGGATTCAAAATCTCTTCTCGCAAGACTTTTTTGTAAAGCACGTCGATCAGATTTCCTCTGCCGATTTTTTCCAAATTATTCACCTCAATTTTCAACTCACGAATTTTCTTGCGAATTTCTTCGTCACTCACTTTTTCCAGATCCAAGCCAGTTTTCTTTTTAATTTCTGCGACCAAATCAACTTTGGCAAAAGGAGTTTTGAGTGAAATCTTTTTGCCGCCAAATTCGATCTCTTTTTTTCCAAGCAACTTTGTAATTTCAGCAAACATCTTTTCTGCCAGTTTCATGAGGTAATCATAATTCTCATAACTCGCGTAAAGTTCCAGCATTGTGAAGTCTTGCAAATGAGTGGGATCGATTCCTTCGTTGCGAAAGCAACGTGCAAACTCAAAGACTTTTTCAAAACCGCCGATCAGACAACGTTTCAAATAAGTTTCAGGAGCAATTCTCAACACGCATTCAAAATCCAAAGCGGCGTGATGAGTCTGAAATGGAGTGGCGACAGCGCCACTCGCTTTCGCCTGCAAGATGGGGGTTTCCACTTCGATGAATTCTTCATTCTCAAAAAAATTGCGCAATGTTTTGACGAGCTTCGAGCGAAAAAGAAATTTCTCACGAGTCTCCTTGTTCGCGACCAAGTCCAAGTGTCTCTCGCGGTACTTTTTTTCCACATCGGCGAGACCGTGAAATTTTTCTGGAAGCGGAGAGAGAGTTTTGGTCAGGAGCGTCAATTTGCTCACGAGCAGACTTGCTTCGCCATGTTTGGTGGTGAATGTCTCACCTATCGCACCGACGAAATCGCCAAGGTCGAGGTTTTTGATCCACTTTTTGAAGTCTGCAGTTTTTTCATTTTGCAGGACGATCTGATATTCGCCTTCGAGTGAAGACAGCTTCAAAAACGCAAGTTTTCCCATGGCGCGCAGGAGGACGATTCTGCCTCTCACTTTTATTTTTTTCTCACCGTCTTTCAGGCTCTGAGCTGCTCGGAGAGAATGAGTTTTTGCGAAGCTGTCGGAGTAGGGTTGGATTCCATCTGCGCGAAGTTGTTTCACGCGTTCACGACGATTGATTTCTTCTTGGCTGAGTTTTTGTGAATTCATTGAGCTGGTTTTAAAAATTTGGTGCGCCCGGGGGGATTCGAACCACCGACCTTCACCTTAGAAGGGTGCTGCTCTATCCAGCTGAGCTACGGGCGCTTGTGGAAGTTATGAAATCATTTTAACTCAAGAACAGTTTTCTGCCTTATTGTCTTTAATTTTTCAACTCAGCGTGATTTTGGCTTCAATTATCGAGAAAAGAAGTGCCCAAAAAAATACCCAGTTTTTAGAAAATAGGAGACTCGTTTAAAGTTAGGCAAGAAAATTAAGCAACACACTTGTCTATCAATTAGATGTCTACATTTTTCCTAAATAAAGTATTATAAGTGTGAACAGATTTTCATCATTTTATTCTTTGTTCAAGTAATCCATGAGTGACAAAAACTTATTTATTTGTCCGCTATATCTGTCTGGAGCTGGATAGTTACCTTCATAACCCCAACGATCACTTCCTGCTGCTATATTATCAAGGTCAACCAAAAATTCACTGCTTCCACCAACATAATACTTGACATCATGATCACTATATCCTTTGGCTACAGCAATTTTCTCTAGTTGATCAGTAATTTTTGTGATATCCGAAAGAGGTAGTTGCTTGACTAGTTTTTTCGTCAGGTAATTAATCTGACTCTCATCATAGGCAGCGTAGTCATTTTGGGGGCTTTTGATTCAGTTTTCGACAGAAATTAATCCAATCATCACCTTTATCAAAGTTAAAGTTAAAGGTGTTTTTAGGTTGGGCTATTTGGAGTGGTGATTTGCCGT
>Ga0307989_1000519_pt1 | contig 24909 bp, 25 predicted proteins | sample EllFjometagen185_FD_203164 | JGI IMG/M metagenome (GOLD analysis project Ga0307989, IMG submission 203164) | Marine microbial communities from Ellis Fjord, Antarctic Ocean - #185 | ecosystem: Environmental > Aquatic > Marine > Unclassified | place: Southern Ocean | collected 2014-10-08 | reverse complement strand
CGCCATGATCCTGCCAAAGTGCCCTATAGAAACTATCATTTTTGCACTGTGGTTCATCCTTACCAGGTTTGAAGTTAATTGGTTCATCAATAGCGTCAGCATCATACATGCTGTAGTAGGGTTCGGATATTTTAAAAGGAGGATGCGGCCCATTAAAGGCACATGTGAGAAAAAATGGTTTTTCAGCTGGCTTCTCTTCGAGTAACCGGAGTGCTATATCGGTAATCCAGGCATCATTTCCTTCCTCCGGGGAGATCGGACTCGCTTTGGTTTTAGGAATAGACATATGAGGAGTTCGCTTTGACCGCACTTCAAAATCTTTCAAAGGCCAGGCATCATCCAGCCCGTTAACTTCTGCCCACTGTATATAGGTCTCATTTGAATAGCCTTCGGCCCGATCGAACCAGTTATGAATAATATCGTTTCCAAGATGCCATTTCCCGGCATAAGCGGTAAAGTAACCGCTCTTTTTTAGAAGATTTGTCAACTCCGGCTCTTCCCGCAGAGAAGAGTCATTGATCATCATATCAGTTTCACGGGTTTCAACCAGATTATCATTGGATCTGACACCCAGATTATCTTCCAAAAGGGATCCCCTCACCTGATGGGAGTATTTTCCGGTAAATATTGAAGCTCTGGCCGGCCCGCAAAGGGGACAGGGAGTAACGGCTCTATCAAAAGAGATCCCTTCATCTGCCAATCTATCCATATTCGGAGTTTTGCAGGTAACTTTTTGGCGAAAACCCATAGTATCGGCACGATGCTGATCAGAAATTATCAAAAGAATATTCGGTTGTTTCATGCTTATTGTTCTCCTTTAAGATTTCATTCTTCTGTACATACGTCAACCTCCGTCCCTATATTCCCTAGGAGACATTCCAACCAATCTCTTAAACACTTTGGAGAAGTAGCTCTGGCTGGAAAATCCGTTTGAATAGGCAACCTCAGCAATACTTAGATCTGAATCTTTCAACAAACGCACTGCCCGCTCAATTCGTTTTTCTGTGATATAGGCAGTAAGGGTCTTTCCTGTGCTCTTTTTAAAAAGATAGTGAAAATGGCTTCTGCTCACATTGCAAAACCCCAACAGGACATCCACAGAAAGATCATAATCAAAATTTGCATTGATAAAAGCAAGCGCCTGCTCAATCACATGACTGGACTTTTCGATACCTGATAGGGGAATCTGTATCTTCTCATCATCATCATTTCGCAGGAGTCCAATAAAAAATTGCGTCAAAAGCTGCCTGCATACTGACATATATCCTCTCTCTCTACGGGAATACTCATCATACAGTCTCTGGAGAACCTCCGTCCCTATCTGCAAAAAGTATGATGGGAGTCCGGGAGAGGTATCAGCATACTCAATCAACCAGCTCAGAACTGCATCACACTCAGTATCCATCGGATGATATTTAAAAATATTCTCTGGTATATAGAAACCGAGAAGATCAAAACTTTCCCCTTTAGGGGCATAAGAAATATGAGAAACTCCTGCAGGAAAAAAGAATATGTCTCCTTTTGAAGCAGGGATTGTCCGGTCTTCGTATATTTGAAAACCAGAACCATCAGTTATTAACAGAATCTCATGAAAATTGTGGATATGAGTCTGGGGTCTGTATCTGCCTCCAGGGTATTTCAAAGAGAAACAAAGAAACGAATTAACCATGACACTCTCCTCTATCTGCAATTCTTCCATCAAAATGTGGTTGCTTTAGCTTACTTCGATTTGTCAGTATCAGACAAATTTACAAAACTTTCAAGATAATTATTATATCTTTCTACCCATCCGGATACTACACTTAACACTATGAAAATAGTAAAGAAAGTTGCATTTGCCGGATGCGGTGGAATTACCGGAGCATGGATGAATGCACTAAAAAAACGTAATGACATCAAGATCGTAGGCCTGTGCGATCTCTCAACACAGGCTATGGATCAGTTTGAGAAGCTGCATGGGATTACAGTTGTCTGCAAATCGACAAATCTCCAGAAAATGATCGCAAAATCGGGAGCCGAAATTATTTTTGACTGTACAATTCCTGCTGCTCATAAGGAAGTGGTCACAAAAGCCCTGGAAGCGGGATGTCATGTACTGGGAGAGAAGCCGATGGCTGAAAGCATGGACGATGCCCGGACAATGGTACAAACAGCAGCAGCAAGTGGAAAACGCTATGCAGTCATTCAGAACCGCCGTTATGATCCGAACATCATCCTCACCAGAAAACTTCTTAACCAGGATGAGATCGGTAAAATCCATACCCTGAATGCCGATTTCTTTATCGGTCCCCACTTTGATGGATTCAGAACTCAAATGGATCATGTACTGCTGGGAGATATGGCTATCCACAGTTTTGATCAGGCAAGGTATCTGCTGGGTGCGGATGCGGTTTCAGTATATGCAGAGGATTGGAATCCTGCATCCTCCTGGTATAGGGACGGAGCAAATGCCGTGGCAATCTTTCACATGTCGAATGGAACCGTTTTTACCTACCGGGGTAGCTGGTGTGCCGAGGGCTGCAGCACAACTTGGGAGTGTGATTGGCGTATCACCGGTAATAAAGGAACTGTTTTATGGGATGGTACAGAAGGTCTTTCGGGCGAAAAAGTAGTTGGTGATTCCGGATTTTTCCGAGAGACTGAAAAATTGATCCTGCCTGAAAAAGATTCAGAGCAATTAACTTCACATGCCGGAGTAATAGATGATTTCATTACATCGCTAGATCAAGGAACAAGGGTACAGACTGAGTGTACAGATAACATAAAAAGCCTCGCTATGGTTCTGGCTGCTATCAAGAGCTGTGAAACAGGTAAACGCGAAACGATACACATATAAAAGACAAGGATGGAACTTATGAATACTGGCAAAGAGAAGATCAGAATAGGAACTCTCGTTAATTCGGGAATGGATGCACCTGCATATATACGGCAAATACTCCCCCACGGATTTGAGTCTTTTTCACTAACCTACTGGCAGACAACTGAGAGAATCGATTTCCAGAAGCTGGCAGATGAGACTTTGGAAGCTCTGGAGGGTTCGGGAGCCGTTATCTCTTCCTTGGGTGTCTTCGGAAATCCTTTGGAAAATCAGGAGATGGATCAGCAGACTCTTGCCGGTTTTGAACGTATTATTGAAGCTGCTAAACTGTTCAACTGCTCAATGGTTGGAGGTTTTACCGGTCGGCTTCGCGGCAAACCGATTCATGATTCGATTGATCGGTATAAAGAGGTCTGGTCACGTCTTGGTGATATGGCGGGAAAAGAGGGCTTGAAGATAGCCTTTGAGAACTGTGATATGGGCGGCACATGGTCAAGCGGAGACTGGAATATCGCCCACAACCCTACCGCATGGGAGTTAATGTTCAATGCACTTCCCCTACCCAATATTGGTCTTGAATGGGAGCCTTGTCATCAGATGGTGAGTCTGATCGATCCTATGCCGCAGATTGAGGAGTGGGGAAAAAAGTTCTTTCACGTACATGGAAAAGATGCCACGGTAAGATGGGATCGGGTACGGAAATATGGTGTCCACACATCTATGCATGAAGATATCGCGCTCTCTGGTCAAACCCAGGCAGTCCCTCCGTTTGCCTACCACCGTACTCCGGGATTTGGGGATAGTGACTGGACAGCTATCATCTCAGAACTACGCAGGGTTGGTTATGAAGGCTGTATAGACATTGAAGGATGGCATGATCCAGTCTACAAGGATGAGCTTGAGATGACCGGTCAGGTTCGGGCCTTGAACTATCTCAAAGCCTGTCGTGGTGGGAATTTCGTCAACAATCCAATTATATGAGTGAACTTCCTGTTAGTACTAAAGGATAATTGCTGCAATTGCCAATAATTGGTGGATTCCTTGTACTTGGCTGTTTGAAACCAGCAGAAATTGTTGCTGCTGGTTCTATTCAAGCCGCTCCTTCTCTTCTTGAAACTTTACATACCTGAGGCTCTTTCAAAAATACCTATTTTTGATAAATCCAAATCTTTGATTTGGATCAAGCTACCTTGGAATAAGATGCTTTACATCTTATTCTTAAAAGTATGCAAAGCATACTTCGATTTGTGAAGTTTTCTGAAGTCGTGTAATTACTTTTTACATAACAAGTTAAAACATTTTTCAGAAAACTTCAAATCCATGTACTCATAGATCAAGGGAACTTTCCTAGAAAATCGGAATAAAACGAAGTTTTATTCCGATTTTTAAAATTGCCTCACCTTCTAATCTTTTCCTCATCAAGTCCAACTGCACTTATGCAATATCCAATGCTCCTTCTAATTCAAATAGCAAAACTATACTTCACTTGACATATGAACTTTATAGACTTTATTGCAATTCGCATGTTTTGTGGTACAATAATTGGGTTAGCGTTTAATTTCCCTTTTCTGGTAGAATTATTCATCGAGGAAGATCCTACCTATTGTAACCTGACTGTTTAATCTAACTGTAGGAGCTGCCAATATGAAAGAATTGATGGATATCATTCTCGCGACAGAAAAAGAAGCTGAAAAAATTGTTGAGACTGCCAGAAAACAATCCATAGCAATACAGAATAATACGAAAGAAAAAATCAACAATGAAAAAGCAGCTCTCAAATTACAAACCCGTGAAAAAATCACCGTTGCTTCCAATACAGCAAGGGCTAGCATTAACAAAATGAAGGCACCCTCACTTCCGGATAATCGGGAAGAACTTCTTAACGAACTGGGTATCAGTCAGGAAAAATTTTTTCATGTGGTTACCGCTGTAAGCGATATTCTGACAAAACCTTATAATGATGATAATAAAAGAGCAATACTTAGTGGAGAGTGACACATTCAAATTAATTGACAATTAGGAAAATAATTAAGGGAAACAATGGGAACTTATATAGACTATTCCTACATCAATGCCCGTATCCACGGACTTATCAGCAAACTCCTTTCTGAAACACAATTCAGCAGTTTTGACAGAACGGGATCAATAACGGAAGTCCTGCACCTGCTGCGTAGTGGATCTTACAAAAATCTGGCAGAGATTTACAACAAAACCGGTGACATTAAAATGATTGAACTGGAATTGTTTCAATATCATCGCAGAGTTTTCAGCAACCTGAAAAAACACAGTCCCGAATTATTAGAGTCTGTAATTGATGCTTTTGCCCTTAAACTCAATTTTTATACCATAAAAAATGCTTTACGGCTCTGGTTTGATCAAAGAATCCGAAAGCGTCCGATTAGTGAATTTATCGCTTATATACCCGAAGACATCACATGGAATGGAGTTTCACCTCACCAGATAATCAATGCAGGGACTAAAAAGGAGTTGGAGGATACTGTTGTTAAGGCTGGTATCAAAGATGATATTCCCAATTTCTCTGAAGAGCTGGAAACAGTTTTCAGAGACTCCAGCCTTTTCTATCTGGAGCTTGCCGTTGATAAAGGATTCTACATAAAATTACTTAACAAAATCTCTGTTTTAGGTGGTCGTGACCATACTATTCTGTTCTCACTGATCGGTAAGGAAATTGATGTACGAAACATCACACGCTTTCTCCGCTTCCCTGAACTTTTTACTGAAATACCTGCAAGTTGGTCGCGGGAGAAAAGAACAGCTCATATAGAAAAAATTGTTATTCCAGGCGGATCACGTTTTTCTGTTAAGGATTTTGAATCGGCTGTACTAAAAGGGTACAGTATGCGGCCGTCTGTCGGCATCAGCAGCACTGAAAAACAGGGAAATGCATCTAATTCCGGTAGTGGTATTATCTCCATGATCAACAAATCAGATTATATTCAGATTGATGAGTATACAGCTGCGGCATCTTCAAACAAAGAAATAAAACGCAGAAATCAATTGAAAACCCTGCTGCAGATTGAGCATTCACTGCAGAACCATCTGCTCAAAAGTGCTAAAAAGTCTAAACTTGAAGACCCATTTTCTATTGGAACACTGGCGGCATATCTAATTTTGAAAGAGAGGGAAATTACCCGGGTACGATCCCTTATCAATGCGAAGTACTATGGTCTCAAATTGATGGATTTCGAGACTGGACAGCGATCAGAAATGAAGGAGAACAAGCAGCCATGATGATTTTTCCGCAGCGAATGAAACGACTTACTGCAGTAATATTGAAAAATGATGCTGACAAACTGACATTAAGGCTACTCGATGCCGGAGTCATGGACTTCATTGATGTACACAGCTCCGGCTATGAGTTGGATCTTGGAACTGGGGGCAGAATTCTTCCCATTGATTCACCGAAAACAGCAGAGGATCTGGAAGCTACACGAAACAGGATAGAAACATTTCTGGAGAATGCACACATACCACTTCCACAAATATCTGCACTGGATACAGAAACCCTGCAAAAAGCAGATACAGAGATAGTCAACAATGAACTTGATAAATTAGCTGCGAATATCCAGCAACTACGGAACAGCCAGCAGGGGGTACAGCAGGAAATTAACCGTCTACAGGAACTTCATCGCCAGATCTCCCTTTTTGAAGAGATTACTGAGCTGGTTCCATCCGGCTCTTATGTCGAAATACAAGCAGGTACTATTGGAAAATCCCGCTATAATTCATTATTAAGCGGGCTAAAAGGATTACCGGCTTATGCTCACCGTGAAGGACTTGGTCAGAATGATGGTTCGGGAAGCGGTATCAATTCAGAAATTGATTATGAGTATTCAGTACTCCTGATTTTTATGAAACGCGATACAGAACGTATAGGGCAAATCCTGGACCGTGTACAGTGGAAAACCATTGAAATCCCTAGTGAATTCCGCGGCATGAAGAGCAAGGCGCTTAAAGACCTGGATCAAAAAATCAAGACAGCGGAAAAAGAACAGATTCAACTAGCTTCCTCTGCAGAAAAACTGGTAGCTGAAAAGCAGGTATGGCTTGAAGAGACCTGGAAAAATCTGCGTACGAATGAACTCTTCAGTACCATGCAGTCAAACTATGGAAAAACCAATGATACCGTTATTTTTTCGGGATGGATACCGGCTTATCGAGCAGATGCTGCGGTCAAAGCAATCGAAGAAGTCACCCAGGGACGGTGCTATCTCGAATGGACAGTTCCGGAGAACAATCAATCTATTCCCAAAAAAGATATTCCGGTGCTTCTTAAACATCCGCGTGCTCTTCAACCATTCCAGTGGCTTGTAGAAAACTACTCAATTCCCCGATACGGTACTATCGATCCGACAGTGTTGGTATCCTTTACGTATCTGCTAATGTTCGGGTTAATGTTCGGTGATGCCGGTCAGGGAGTTGTATTGTTACTATTTGGTTTCCTACTAGCCCGGCTTAGAAAAAACAGTATGGCTAAACTTGGAAAATTGATCATGTGGTGCGGCGGCGCTTCGGTAGTAATGGGAATCCTTTTTGGCTCCTATTTCGGAAATGCATGGCTGCCTCCACTCTGGTTTAACTACCATGGTGTTGTTTCAGGTCATGGAGGAGTTGGGAGCGGTGGAATATCTGCTGCCTATATAACCACCATCTATGACATTCTGGGTATAACCATCAAGTTTGGCATCGGCATCATAGGCTGCGGAATATTATTGAATTGTATAAATAGATTCCGCTCAAGATCCTGGTTTCATCTGTTTTTCGACCATGGAGGCTTACTTGCAGGGTGGTTCTATGCCGGCGGTGTCTACACAGGTTTTGAATTTGTCAATTCGGGATATTCGACGCTTCCATCGGCAGGGATACTGTTGTTGGCAATCGGTTTACCACTACTGACATTCGCAGCAAAAGCACCGCTGGAATTCAGAAATAAACAGCAGGAAGCAATCAGGAAACCCGGAAAAGAAGCCGTTTCCCCAACAAAAAACCATGGCCTTGCGCTGAAACCAACTAAAATTCTTGGTTTTATTATGGACTGGATTGTCGAACTTCTGGAGCTGTTCACCAATTACCTTTCCAATACACTATCATTCATGCGTGTGGCAGGATTAGGGATTGCGCATGTCAGTCTCATGATTGTTTTCATGCAAATCGCCGGAATGATTTCATCTCCGATCTTATCTGTAGTTGTTCTGGTCCTCGGTAACACTGTGGTAATTGTCCTTGAAGGGCTATCCGCTGGAATTCAAGCACTTAGGCTTCACTATTATGAATTCTTCTCAAAATATTTCTGCGGTTCCGGACGGGTTTATCACCCTATATCAATCCGGTAAGCTGAATTGTACTATACACAAACCAGGGAGGTTTTTTACTATGAATTCACAGCAAAAAGTTTTTAAACATCGAGTCAGCTTAAGCCTAATGATTATTGCCCTGCTGATGATTGTTTTCAGTTTTATCGCCACAGCTCCAATCTATGCTGAAACTGTTAATCCTGATTCAGCACAACTAAGTTCGACAACTCCGGATCTTTCCATACAGAACGCTGAGCGGCAGAAATGGGGCCTTATGGCTGCAGCCCTGGCTTTCGGGTTCGGAGCAATAGGTGCTGGAATGGCGATTGCAAAGGTCGGAGCAGCAGCTATGGGAGCCATGAGTGAGCGGCCGGAAATTGGCAGTCAGGCTCTCATATTCGTGGCAATGGCGGAAGGCATTGTAATATTCGGATTTATTTCAGCTCTTATGATTCTCGGAAAATTCTGAGGTCCGGATATTGTGAAATACTTTGTAATCGGTGATGAAGATACTGTTCTCGGGTTCGGGATGGTGGGAGTTAAAGGGCTGGCAGCTGCTAATGAAAGCGAGACAGCTGCTGCATTTGATGAAGCCATTGGGGATTCGGACATCGGTATCATAATCATAACTGAGAAAACTGCAGAGATGATACGTCAACGGGTTAATCGGTATCTCTTTACCAGAGAGTTTCCCCTGATAATTGAGATCCCCGATAGAAATGGGAAAGATCCCAACAGACCTGGCTTGCGGGAAATGGTAAACAAGGCCGTTGGTATCCATGTGTAAATATATGGTTATCTGAAACAAATCCAAAATTCGAAGAAACAAAGAGAAAGGGATGAATAGAATAAACAAGTACTTGAGACGTAGAAAAAGGATTAATAAACCTTCCCACGGGATAACAACTGGTGAAGATGGTACAGACAGTAATGACACACTGCATAACGGCCGGAAACAGGAGCTAGGTAAAGATGCCATCATGCAGGGTATCCTGAATGAAGCGAATAAAGAGGCTGCCCTCCTTATTTCAAAAGCAGAAAAGCATGCCGTTTTTCTGGAAAAATCATGGCAGGTTCAATTTGAACGGTTAAAAGCAGAGAGTATACTTGAGGCACAGCATAATAAAGATGAAATACTCAAGAATGGCCGTTCACAATTAGCTATCAATGAAAAGAGAAGATTACTGCAGATTATTGAACAATTACAATCAGAAGTAATTGAGCAAGCTCTTCATACAGCTGAAAAATTGATTAATAATGTTAACTATCCGCAAATTCTGGTAGATTTGATTACAGAGGCGGCTCTGGGTATCCAAACGGATCAATCTTCGGTTGCAGCATCCGCTCTGGAAGTTCCCATGATAACCAATTCAATGCTGCGGACAGCAGAAGCCAGAGTTACGGAGATCTCAGGAAGATCTATTGAGTTGTTTCCGGCCGATGGCCAGCCTTTACCTGGACAGGGTGTTGTCCTGACATCTCCAAATGGTACGATTGCTTTCAGCAATCAAATTCGAGTCCGCCTGCTCAGATTTCAATCAGAAATTCGCCACTTGATTTACAGGGAACTGCTGGCAGACAAAAGCAATGAACAGCTGCCCGTAGTAGCAGGTAAGGGAGAAAAAGGGCATGAATGAACGCTTAATCGGACGTGTTAAACGGGTAAATGGTCCTGTAATTGAAGCCGAAGGAATAACCGATGCCATGATGATGGAGCTGGTCCGTGTCTCCGATGCCCGTCTTATAGGAGAAATTGTCAAATTATCGGCGGGAAAAGCCATTATTCAGGTCTATGAAGATACAACTGGTGTCGCTCCGGGAAATAATATTTATGGAGCAGGAAAGCCGCTTTCAGTTGAACTTGGTCCTGGACTTATCGGAACTATTTATGATGGAATTCAACGCCCCCTCGAGTTGTTGGCCTCCATCTCAGGTACATTCATTCAACGCGGAATCCAGGCTCCATCACTGAATCATGAAAAAAAATGGGATTTCACTCCGAAACTCAAGATTGGTGAGATGGTAAAACCCGGAGACATTATAGGAACTGTGCAGGAAACCAACCGTATAGAACACCGCATATTAGTGCCACCTTATGGTACAGGATTAAAGAATAATCAATGGACACGCGGTACCCTTGTCGAGATTTCAGCGGCAGGTTCCTATACCATTGATGAAACCATAGCGGTAATACGTCCCGAAGACGGAGTAGAAAGAAACACATCCCTCGAAATTACCATGATACAGCATTGGCCTATCAGAAAGCCAAGACCGGTACTGGACCGTCTATCACCCGGCATCCCTCTAATTACTGGCCAGCGGGTTATCGATACCCTCTTTCCTCTTTCCAAAGGAGGAACAGTTGCAATCCCCGGTGGATTTGGTACCGGAAAAACTATGACGCAGCATGCCATTGCGAAGTGGTGCGATGCCGACATTATTGTCTATATCGGATGCGGAGAACGTGGCAACGAAATGACGGGAGTGTTAAAGGAATTTCCAAAACTGGTAGATCCAAGAACCGGCACAAGCTTAATGGAACGGACAATACTTATTGCCAACACCTCCAATATGCCTGTTTCGGCCAGGGAAGCCAGTATCTATACCGGGGCAACATTGGCAGAATATTATAGGGACCAGGGATACCATGTTGCGGTCATGGCAGATTCAACCTCCCGCTGGGCTGAAGCTTTACGGGAACTTTCCGGACGTATGGAAGAGATGCCTGCAGAAGAGGGATTTCCTGCTTATCTCCCCACAAGAATTGCCGAATTTTACGAACGGGCGGGATATATGCAGACCTTGGCAGGTAAAGAGGGTTCTCTCTCCATTATCGGTGCTGTATCTCCTCCTGGTGGTGACTTCTCTGAACCTGTCACCCAGCATACCAAACGATTTGTCCGCTGTTTTTGGGGACTCGACAGACATCTGGCCAATGCTCGTCACTATCCTGCCATTTCCTGGCTGGATAGCTATTCTGAATACTTAGAAGAGGTAGAGGGATGGTGGAATGATCAGGTTGGACAAAGCTGGAAAGAAAACCGACGTGAAATTATCTCTTTTCTGCAAAGGGAAGTTAAACTGCAGCAGGTCATCAAACTGGTTGGACCGGATGCACTCCCTGACAGTCAGCGATTTATCATTGAGGTGTGTACTCTCTTTAAGAATGCCTTTCTTCAGCAGAATGCCTTTGATACGATAGATCAGTTTTCTACTGTTGAAAAACAGCTGAAAATGATGGAGATCATTCTTCTTTACGCAAAGCGCGGGGCATCAGCTATTAAAAATGGGGTAACCCTCCTAAATCTCAGAAGAATGAAAGTACTGCAGGATATAACCAAAATGAAATTTACCATCAAAAATGATGATACCCGATCTTTTGACAAAATCAGCGTTAGGCTGGAGCGATCAATTGACAAACTGGAGGCCATCTATGTCAGACCTGAATAAACTCTACGATAAGCAAAAGGCTCTTCTGTCCGGGCGGGAATACATCGGCATTGATCACATTGACGGCCCCATAATTATGGTGAGAAAAACTCATCCGGTTGGATACCGTGATTTGGTAGAGTGTGTTGATTCAGAGGGTAAAGTACGCATGGGAATAGTACTGGATACTTCTACTGAGGCTGTTGCAATCCAGATATTTGAAGGTACCAGCGGATTGACACTTCCAGGAACCCGGGTTCGTTTTCGTGGAGAACCCCTAACTATAGAAGTTACAGACAAAATGCTGGGACGGATTTTTAACGGCTTAGGAGATCCTATCGACGGGGGGCCGGTTCCAATCGGCACAGAAGAGATGGATGTAAACGGACTTCCCATTAATCCAACTGAACGGGAATACCCACAGGATTTTATCCAGACAGGTATATCAGCCATTGATGGGATAAATACATTGATCCGAGGCCAGAAACTGCCGATTTTCTCAGGTAACGGCCTCCCACACAACCAGTTAGCAGCCCAGATCGCCCGGCAGGCAAAAATCCGCGGGGGAGCCACCGATTTTGCAGTGGTTTTTGCTGCCATGGGAGTTAAACATGATGTCGCCCGTTATTTCATCAACTCCTTTGAAGAATCGGGGGTTCTGGAAAATGTAGCTCTTTTTCTCTCTCTGGCGGATGATCCTTCTATTGAGCGTACCCTGACACCCCGAACTGCCCTAACTCTGGCAGAACATTTGGCATATAATTGTGGAAAGCATGTCCTGTTCATCATGACCGATATGGCGAATTATTGCGAATCGCTCCGTGAAATATCAACATTGCGCGGTGAAATACCCTCGCGAAAAGGTTATCCCGGCTACCTCTATTCAGATTTGGCAGAGCTGTACGAACGTTCTGGAATGATTAGGGGAAAAAGCGGATCAATTACTCAACTTCCTATTCTGACCATGCCGAATGATGATATATCTCACCCAATACCAGATCTTACCGGCTATATCACGGAAGGACAAATTGTGTTTGACCGTGATCTTTACAGCCGCGGCATCTATCCTCCTATTGCAGGACTGCCATCACTCTCCCGCCTTATGAAAGATGGCATCGGAGACAAGATGACCCGTAGTGATCACCCGCATCTGGCTAGTCAGTTATTCGCCTCCTACAGTTATGTGCAGGATGTTCGGAGCCTGGCTTCAGTTATCGGAGAGGATGAACTGACTACATTTGATAAACAGTACATGGAATTTGGCCAGGAATTCGAGCAGAAATTCGTGAATCAGAGGAAAGATGAAGACCGAACTATTGAGGAGACCCTGGATATTGGATGGCGATGCCTGAATATCCTGCCGCCGGAAGAGCTTACCAGACTTACTGAGGAGGAGATAGATACCTACCATGGCCGGTATTAATCGTCCAACACCAACTAAAACTAACCTCATGAATCTTAAAGGCCGGCTAATATTCGCCCAGCAGGGTTATGAACTACTGGACCAGAAACGGAGCATCCTGGTATTGGAATTGCTGAATCTTGTCGATCAGGCAGTGGATTTTGAGGAGAAGGCCCATATAATTCTCTCTGGAGCATACGATTCTCTTCAACAGGCTGTTATGGAGATGGGAAAACTAAAAACCGCTGGAATCATATCGGCGGTAAATATTGAGGCTGGTATCACTTTAAACAGCCGCCGGGTCATGGGAGTTTCTCTGCCAGTTGTAAACACTCAGTTCACTGAAAATGCCCCCTATTTTAGTCCGGACAGCACCAGTCCATGGATAGACCAAAGTATTAGTAATTTCAAAGATGCTCTAACTCTAATGGGACAACTGGCAGAACTTAAAATTTCAATCATCAGGCTCTCTCAGGAGGTCAAAAAAACAATTCGCAAAGTGAACGCATTGGAGAAGATCGCAATTCCTGATTTAGAGGAGTCTGTTCGCTACATTCGAAGCAGGCTGGAAGAGGATGAACGGGATTCTTATATTCTTATGAAACGGGTAAAAGCGCAGTTGGAAAAACGCAAGGGCAGCAGTTGGTAAAATTAATTGCAAATTGAAACAATACTGTTGTTTCCTGATGTGGTATAATGATTGAGTTGATATGATTCCCGTAAAGGCTACCAGACAGTAGTTATTTGATGTACTCTGTTCTGACGGGGACAGAGGGCCGGCGGTTACGGTGCAAATTGCTTAGGAATGGAACAATTTCAAACATATAAAATTTGAAAAAGCCCCGCTTGAAAGGAGTTTGGAAATGAGTGGTCCGATTGAACGAATTCTTATATACATTGATGGTTCAGAAGAGTCCCTTACTGCAGCGCAGTATGCAATTCTGCTCAGCAAAGCAGTTGGTGCCAAACTTTACGGCGCTTTCATTGTGAATACACATGCACTGAACGACTTGTTAAAAAGTAACATTTTTGTCGAATCAGAGCAGATGGAATACCAGCGTGATCTGGAACAGGATGCAGAGAAGTATCTGCATCATTTTGTAACCATGGCCGCTGAAAAAAATGTTGAGGTGGAGACAATCCGTGAAAATGGAATTGTTCACGTTAAGATCAAGGAGATTATTCGTGAATTAGATATCGATCTGCTTATTGTTGGTGAGCTTTCCAGAATTAGAAGCCGCAGAGATGAATTTTTACATGAAAGCGAACGAGCCATGAGAACTGTTCGCTGTTCCGTGCTGATAGTTAAGGATACTGACAGGGTCTGGGATCTTTTTGAAGAGGCATAACATCACCGCAATACTTTCAAGATGGCAAACAGGGGGAAATTGATGGCTTTAATAGATTTAATCAACGAAAAGGTAGTAAAGATTCCTCTGGAATCTACAATGAAAGAAGATGTGTTTCGGGAACTTGTTGATCTTCTCTATAAAACGGGAGATATAACAGAACCTGATGAAACATTAGATGCAGTTCTGGCACGTGAACTACTTCTCAGTACTGCTCTGGAAAACGGTATTGCTATCCCGCACGCAAAAACGAAAGGGGTCGCTGCCCTAACCATCGCCCTTGGCATATCTCCGGCTGGGATCGACGCAGATTCACAGGACGGTAAACTTTCCCATGCTTTTTTTCTGATCCTTGCCCCGCCCGATCAATCAGGTCCGCACCTTGAAGCAATCAGTGAAATTGCTCTTGCCACTAGAAGCAGCTCATTTCGCCGTCTGCTCATAACCTCGCGTTCACCTGAAGAAATTGTTGAATTATTTCAGGACAGCTGATCTTTAAGCAATTCCCTGAAATAATTCTCCCTCCTTACGTGAACATACACTTATTCCCTTTATCAGCTGAGATTGGTACTATTGCCAGCAATTAATGAATTCCTTATACTTGAAACGATCTGAATAATCTTACTAACAGGAATTAAACAGTGAATATATTGATTATTGGCGGGACCGGACATATTGGTAGTTATTTAGTGCCCCGACTCCTGGAAAAAGGGATGCAGATAACAATACTATCCCGTGAGGCTAAACCCAAATATCCTATAAAGACAGACCTATGGGATAAGGTGGTTTGGATAAAATGTGACATCAGGAATAGCGAAAAAACCGGCACTCTTCCAATACTACTAGATAAAATAGAATGCGATATTGTTGTTGATCTGATCTCATTCACCCCCGAGCAAAATGAAATTCTCGTTCAAGCTTTCTCCGGCAGAATAAAGCAGTTTCTCTTTTGCGGTTCCATCTGGTCGTATGGACCTTCCCATAGAATTCCGCACCTTGAAGAGTATATCAGCAACCCGAAATCACTATATGGGATACATAAAAATATTATTTCAAAAGCATTATTGAAAAAACACAAAGAACTTGGCTTCCCTGCAACAATAATCCATCCAGGGCATATAAGCAGTAAGTATTGGACCCCTATCGATCCAAGAGGAGCATTAGATCCTACTGCAATCTATCAGAAGATTGCAATGGAGAAAGAGATCATTCTGCCGGAAAGGGGATCTGTTCCGCTCCACCATGTTCATGCAGATGATGTTGCCCAATTATTCGAATTGGCAATTATGAATCCTCATAAATCCACAGGTCAGATATTTAGTGCGGTAAGCCTCTATGCTCAAACAATGTTGGGGAATGCAGAGAATATTGCAGCGTATTTCGGAAAAAAACTCCATGTCGCATTCTGTAATTTACAGGATTTGAAAGATGACAAATCCTATGAGACAATTAAAAGTCATGTAGAAGAGTCAGTAGTTGCCTCTTGCCGTAAAGCAGAAACAATACTTAACTATCAGCCACAATATACTATTGAAGATATTTATTCCGAATATCTTGATCATCTGATTAAAAAAAATGGATATAGGCTGACCTTTCAGATCTCCCAGCCACCCTCCCCCTGCCGGAATGAGGAAGAGTAGAGGATATCTTGGCTGAGTTCATTTTTTAGATGTCTAACAAAAAACAATCTTGACCCTCTCATATTTAACCAAATTTGATGGTAACTATTACAAAGTTCATTATGATAATTATTATGTTGTATCATTCTTATAGTAATAACCATCAAACTTGAAAAACTTCAACGAATTAATTAGCTTACATCTTATTGGAAGACTATGCACTCTAGTGAGTACATCACTCTTTCCCGGGTCTATCTTAACTACATATCTGACAACTGGTATTTTTCTGGAGTCTTTTCTCTTGAGTTAATCGATATTGGTTCTCTTTTTTGTCAATGAAAAAAATCCGAAAACTTTTTTATCTTTCTGTTGACTCATATGGTCAATGGGTGTATTATTCATATTGACCAGTGTGGTCGGCTACAATATTAAGCAAGGAGATCCTGAATGGAAGACGTTCTTCAAAAACTTGATACAGAAAAAAAGAATCGCATTATCAACAGTGCAATTGAAGAGTTCTCAAAATATCCATTCAACAAAGCTTCGACAAATAATATCGTTAAAAATGCAGGAATCTCCAAAGGTCTGTTGTTCCACTATTTCGGGAATAAAAAAGAGTTATACAAATACATTTCAGGTTTTGTTATTCACAAACTGTTTGACGAAATAACAAAAAGGATTGATTGGGAAAATACGGATCTATTGGAAAGAATCAAGCAGATAGCCTTAACCAAAATTGAACTGTCTGCTGAATATCCCCAACTTTTCACCTTTGCAATCAAAGTTTTCACGAGTGAGAATCCAACAAGTCTCAACCAGGCATATAAAATATATGAAGACAAGGGAATAGACGTACAGCAGTATTTCACAAAATTCTATCAACATAATGTGGATTACACACTATTTTCAGATACAAAAAATATCGGTATCAATGTGGATATCATACGATGGACCATCGAAAAATTTACAGAGGAAAAGGTGATGCCAACAGTAGCAGCAGATGATTTAACCATCATCCAGAAACTTTCTGAAGAGATGAATGCATATATCGATGTCTTAAAAAAGGCATTTTATAAAAATTTAGATTAGGATTAGAGGGAGAACAGCATGATTTCAGTTAAAGATCTTTCACATTCGTACCACAAAGATGGAATTCTTGCAGTAAACAATATCAGTTTCGAGGTAGCTAAAGGTGAAACCTTTGGATTTTTAGGACCCTCCGGAGCTGGTAAATCCACGACTCAGGGGATACTCACAGGATTGCTGAAACAGCAAAGTGGTGAAGTCTCTGTGGCAGGATATGACACTAAAAAGGTGCAAAACGAGCGGTTCAATAAAATTGGCGTATCCTTTGAACAGTCAAACATATACGGCAAGCTGACAGCAAAAGAGAATCTGGATTTTTATTCAAGACTCTTCGATGTTCCCACACGGGACTCTTTAGAGCTGATCCGCTTAGTGGGACTTGACGGTAAAGAGAATATGAGAGCAGGAGAATTCTCTAAAGGAATGAAACACCGCCTCACATTTGCCCGCTCAATGGTCAACAGTCCGGAACTCTGGTTCCTTGATGAACCAACAACAGGATTGGATCCCACGATTGCCGCAACTATCAAGGACATCATACGTGAGCAGACTTCAAAAGGTGTCACAACGTTCCTCACAACCCATAATATGTTTATTGCTGATGAATTATGTGACCGGGTTGCCTTCATCATTGACGGTGAAATAAAACTTATCGACACACCAAAAAATCTGAAGCTGCAATATGGGCAAAAGTTGATAGATATTGAATATGTCAAAGATGGCGAAGTTATCAAAGAGACCTTGAAAACAATAGATGAACAGGACCGTAAACGTATCGGTGAAATCGTCAAGACCTATGACATCCAAACCATGCACTCAAAAGAGGCTACTTTAGAAGAAATCTTCATCCAGGTAACTGGAAGGGGGCTTGTATAGTATGAAACTATTAAGCACGTATAGAAAGGAGATGACCATAGCCGCCAGAGGCTTCTACTTTTATATAGAAATCATTATGGCCATAATCATTCTGGTTATTCTGTTATTTGCGGTTAAAGAGAATCCGGTAAGCAAAAGTAAGGAGTATATCTTCTATGATATGCCGCAGCAAGTGTCAGACTACCTAACCGAAAAAGATATCAGTGAAGGTAAATTGCGCATTGGAGAACCGGTTGAAATCAAGTTGAAACCCATCGCTTTTGAGGCACTAAATGAAGATACCGGTGAGGTTACCGCATATAATTTCGAAGAAGAATCAGTCATAGAACTGCAGGCACTTGAAGCTCTAAATTCCGATACAGGTGAGTTATCTAAAACCATGTACATTGTAGAAAATGAAGAGGATTTGGTAAGAATCGCGTATAGTGAAATTGAGATCGGTGCAACGATTAGAATGAATGCACAGAGTGAATTCTCATACATCTATTATATGCAGGGTTACGAAACCGAACGTCTGGAAAATCTGCTCTACATTCTGCACAATGAGACACCGGAGACCATCGAAGCGATGACCGATCAGCAGACTGTACGCACGCTGGATGTATTTGACAAACTGAACAACCGGGAGAACCTGATTCCAATGATGATCGTATTCATGGGATCATTAATGGGATTTTTCATCGTGATGGCCTATATATTCCTTGATAAATCTGAGGGGGTAATACGTGCTTTTGCAGTAACTCCTTCATCTGTTTGGAGTTATCTACTAACAAAGATTTTTGTTATTCTTACAACCGTTTTATTTTCAACTTCTATCATCGTCATCCCTATCATGGGAGCTGGACCTAATTATTTGATGCTGTATGTATTTCTTATTGTGACTACCTTTTCCATGGCTTCCCTGGGACTACTTATAGCAAGTTTCTTTGATTCAATGACAAAATCATTTGGTGTTATGTATGGATTTATGATAGCACTCCTGCTGCCGGCTTTCTCCTACTTTATTCCCAGCTTTGATCCTTTCTGGTTACGGTTCTTCCCGACATACCCCATGCTTCAGGGGATGAAAGAGATCCTACTGAATGGTGATATGGGCTATGTACTGATCTATTCTGCAGTATTCCTGGTTGGTGGGTTTATTCTTTTCCTTCTGGCAAATATCAAATTCAAAAAGACACTGACGGTATAGGGAGGTTATTAACATGCTTAAAAAACTATTTATTGTATTCAAAAAAGATTTCCTCACCTCAAGAAGAGATTTCATGGCTGTGTATATCATGGTCGCGCCTATAATACTCGCTGTATGTGTACAGCTTTTTTCCCCGGGTCTGAATGATACTACGGTAAATTTGGCTATGTTTAAAAGTGACGACGCACAGCATATTGCATATATGGAGCAATTCGCTAAAGTTGAACTATTTGACAGTATTGATGAAGTTGAGAGACGGGTACTGAAGCGTGATGATATAGCTGCAGTAATACCGCTTGGAGATGATTCAGGGTATGAAATTGTCCTTCAGGGTAATGAAGATAAGATTATTGAGAATTACGCGGTCATGCTGAACACCTTTTATGAACTGGGTGCCGCCAAAGAAGAGACTACTGCACAATTGGTATCTTTCGGCCGGATTGTTCCACCCTTAAAATCAATGCTGGTCACGATGCTGATATCCATGACCATAATGCTGGCTGGAATGCTAATATCAATCAGTATCGTTGAGGAAAAATACGAAAACACCATCAATGCTCTGAATGTCACCCCTATTTCCCAAACAGGATTTGTGCTGGGAAAAAGTTTACTTGGTGCAGTGGTAACACTCGTTGGTATTGTATGTGCTGTCCTCATTACGGGATTCTATGATATCAACTGGTTTATGATTCTGCTAATGGGATTTACCTCCATGCTGCTCAGTTTCATTATCGGATTTCTCCAGGGACTAGGCAGCGATGATGTAATGGAAGCTGCCGCCGGAGTGAAAATGATTATGCTTCCAATTGCCGGCTCTATCGCCGGGTATGAATTCCTGGCAGATAAGTGGCAATGGACCATGTACTGGAGCCCCTTTTACTGGGCCTACAAAGCAAATATTATGATATTATCAAAGACAGCTGATTGGGGCACAGTGCTGCTATCTGCTGGAATGGTTATCGTATTAACGCTTTTAGTCTACTTACTTATGCTTCCAAAACTTCGAAAGGGGTTAAGTTAAGTCTATACAAAAGGCTTACATATTCAAGATAATAAAGGAGAACTTGTATGGGAATTGGTTATTTGTTAGGTGGAATCGCATGCTTGCTGTATGCATTACCGGTTGGTTATTTTGGTGGAGTCAAGAGAGCTCCTGGCCTGCTGAAGTTAGTGAAGATGAAAATTAACAAAAAAATGAGTGATGATGCCGCTGTAAAGATTTCCTGGATAGCAGCTATTGTTATTCTGGCTCTTGGTATATTCCTCTTTGTCTTTGGAGCAATCCAGGGAGCCTAGTGCTCAGTACAGCTTAAACTTACAGGTTCTTATGCAGTACCCGGTGGGTATATGCAAGGAAAAATACGAAACCCTAGCGTGCTAGGGGAGTTATGATGACGCAGCAGATACCTACCGCGTACAAGTAAGAATCCTAAGCTTTAAGTTGTACAGAATACTAGTACATAGTACAAGGAACAAACGCAAAAAGAAAAAGGGGTGCAGGTACTTTCTTTGCCGCCCCCCTTTTTTAATTAATTAATTTTTATGAAATTGTAATTACTACATTTCCCATCTTTTTACCTGTATCAATGTAGCGGTGTGCCTCGGGGATTTGTTCCAAAGTGTAGCTTCTATCAATAACAGGTTTTATCTTTCCAGCCTCGATAAGCTCTTTTAGAAAAATCAAATCCTCCGGCGTTCCGCTGGCTGCCTGCGTAATAACTCTTCTTCCGCTTATCATTGATGCCCATCGCCTTCTGATCATTTGTGAGAAACCGGGATTTGCCAATAGATGAGGATCTTTCAAAATTATTAATTTTGATAAATCCAAATCTTTGATTTGGATCAATCTACCTGTTAGTCAGAAGTTTTTGGATGATTGTAACTTTTTGTAATATATAAGTTTAATAATAACTATCCAAAAACTTCATAAGGCAATTTCTTAAAATTCTTTGAATTTTGAAATTGCATCAGATATCTTCCATCTTTATGTAATGATTTTATACTGCGGGAAAATGAACTTTTATTCCGCCCTACTACATCAAAAATAATATCATATTGCTTACCATTTTTAGTATAATCTTCATGGGCAAAGTCAATAACATAATCTGCCCCAACAGAACGAAGGATGTCTAATTTTTCAGCGCTGTCAACGGCAGTTACTTCTGCTCCAAAGTATTTGGCGAGCTGCACTGCATAGGTGCCTATGCTTCCACCGGCTCCATTAATTAAAATCTTTTGCCCAGGCTGAATATTTCCCAATCGGAGAAAATGCAGTGCGTCACACCCTCCAAAGGGGACTGACGCAGATTCTTCAAAGGACATATTTGCAGGCTTAATGTCAATTAATCCTTTTTCTGACATGCAGGTATATTCGGCAGCAGCACGCAAAGACATACCTTTAGATCCAAAAACATGATCCCCAATCTTAAATAATGTTACATTTTTTCCAACTGCTTCAATTACTCCGGAAAACTCTGTCCCAGGAATAGTAGTTCCCCGGGGCTTTATAAATCCTATCCATAATCTTATGGGAAGCTTCAGATAGAACGGAAAATCAAGACTGCGTACTTCACAGTCTCCTGCTGTGACGGTTGTTGCATATATTCTAATCAGTACTTCATTATCTTTGGGAGTAGGCTTTTCCACCTCTTTCAGCTGTAGAACATCCGGTGATCCATAGTTAGTTAAAACAATTGCTTTCATGGGAATTCCTTTAAGCCTATAAAAACTTGATATCTACTTTTCCTATCAACTACTACTGCATGCTAAATGGTGGATAGTTATCAGTTACAAGAAGAAAAGCATATGCATTCACCCGCATCCACCAGCGAAGGACACCAACGTTGTAATTAAATAGACCTTTCGGATATCGACCAGTTACAATAATAGCAATCCAGGCAAAAAACAGTGCAAAAACGCTGCCAATGGTGAGAAAAGAGAGAACAACATAATGCGGGATTACAAAAAACCATTTAAAGAGCGGTAACCATCTGTTAAGATCAGCTTCCACGTCAGGGTAATCAATCTCCAGATGAATTGTCTGCTCCTCAACAGTTGAAGGATATAGGTCAGTAAGCAAATATAAATAGGAAGCAACTCTGGCTTCGAAACGGGTCATTTCCCGGAGAAAGTCGAACCACCATCGCGGATATCGCCGACGAAACAGAATCATTAAAGCGATCGCTCCGGCTATACCTATAATCAATCCACCCGCGGTCTCCTGAGTGGTTTCGATAATCTCGCTGGCTTCATTGAGGATTACCGTATTGGTAACTGTTTCACCAGCTCCTGATATGAGACCTAATATTATCATAATGGGTATCATCCAAATTAGACGAAGGAGAGTTGTCCCCCGGTTCAATTTTTCCGGGTAATCAATATCCAGACGAAGAGGATATTCTGTTTGATTTTCACGCATTATTTATCTCCTTATTATAGTTCGTGAAGTAATATATCCAACATAAATGGTATACCACATTAGATGATACCACTTAACGGTTCTCAAATATATATAATTTGTACTAATCTGAGTATAAACTAATGCATTTCAGGAGATTTACGTCCGATTACGGTATAAAAATCACTCAATTCGCTCTCGGAAAAGGATTTTCTCACCTTAGCCAATGCATAATCCTGTTCAAACACCCGGTATTTATCTTTCGCCAAAGGATTGAAATTAATCAACTCAATAGGAATATCATCCCGGGTCTTTGCAACAAATTTCTCAATTTCCTGCAGATTTTTATCAGAAGTAGTATATCCGGGAATCAGAGGTATCCGTACAAGCATATTGGCCTTTGCATCAGCCAGGGCAGTGAAATTTCGAAGAATCAATTCATTATCAACCCCGGTATGCTTTTTATGCATCTCGGAATCGAATATCTTCAAATCCACAATAAACAGATCTACTAGCGGAATAAACTGCTTCAGGATATCTGCAGCAGCATACATGCAGGTCTCTATAGCAGTATGGATCCCTCTCTCCTTAATCTGCTTCAGAATAACAATGCTGAACTGTGCCTGCATCAGCGGATCGCCACCTGTAAGAGTTATTCCACCACCGGATTCCTCAAAAAACAGACTATCTTTCATCAATTCCTGAACAGCCTGGTCATCGGTCATCATCGTGCCTGCCAGGGAGAGTGCCCCGGTGGGACAGATCCTTACACACTCTGCTTGGAGTGTGCAAGTATCGTGACATATACTAATATGATGCTCATTTTCGGGATGCGCAGAGAGGCTGCCTGTTGGGCAGACGGATATACAGGAATCACAGGCAATACACTTAGAACTGCTGTACCAGAGCACCGATTCCAACAATAGTCCTTCAGGATTCTGGCACCATCGACAACTGAGAGGGCATCCTTTAAGAAAAAGTGATGTCCGTATTCCCGGACCGTCATGGATAGCAAATCGCTTAATGTCAAAAACTCTGCCTGTCATACACCTAAATCCCGTGTTCAGTACGTTCAATTATCTCATTCTGGATATCATCTGCTAATTCGGTAGAAAATACCGTATAACCGGCAAATCTCCGGTATTACCTTAAAAAAATCAGCTCAAGAGTAGAGCAAATATATTTTTTTGTACAGTATTTTGATACATTTAAGTATATATCATCCCTTTTATACTTTCATTTCTACTATTTTTTCTTTCATATGATACTTATATGTTGACACTTGACTATTTTGCAATATATAATTCTAACGTAATAATGAACCCGGCAAGAGAAAATCTAAATAACAAAAACGGATTCCAGTAAGAAATCCAAACGAAAAATAAGCGGAGTGAAAATTGCAAAAAATATTACTAACTGGTGGAAATGGTTTTTTCGGAACCCGTTTTCGTAAACAATATTCTTCAGCATTTTCAATAACCTCTACAGATGTCCCTGAGATGGATATTCTGGATACGGAAAAAATCGACTACATCATGCAGAAGGTTAAACCGGACACGGTTATCCACGCTGCTGCAATTGCCCTAACCGGATACTGCAATGAACACCCTGAAATTTGCCGCCGCATAAATGTTGAAGGTGCAGTAAATATTGCCAATGCCTGCAAAAAAACCGGAAGTAAATTAATTTTCCTCAGCAGTGAACAGGTATTCAATGGAAACGCGGAAATTGGCCCCTACTCAGAGGACGATATACCGCTGCCAAACACTAACTATGGAAGGAATAAGCTGGAAGCAGAAGGCCTTCTGAGAGCGATTTTTGAGGATCTGGTAATTCTTCGTTTCTCCTGGATGTTCGGGGTACCGCAAAAGGGACTTCCTGTAGTAAACAACGTTCTCTGGACCACCGTAAGCAGCATCCTGCAAAATCACCCTATAACTGCATCAGTAAAAGAGTATCGGGGGTATACCGACATAGATGATCTTATTGACCGGTTTGATAAAATTATACAGCTCCCCCCCGGGACCTACCATATTGGATCGCGAAACGACTTGAGCAGATATGAAGTATGCCGCCTGATTTTTAATCAAATGGGACTGGGATATCGGATAGAAGAACTGCTTAATAAGAAAGATTTGAAGTCCGGTGAACCGGCACGGGATGTGCGATTAGCAACTGACAAAGCGGCAGCGTTCGGAATCACATTCCCTACAACTGAAGAAGCAATAGTAAAATGCATTAAAGATTATTCATTAAATATGGATCCAAAAGGCCGGTAAACAGGTGATTTATATTGTTTTTAAAGGCTCTGTTTTCGAAGTGTAGTGATTTCTGGATCGCAACCGGAAATGAAAACATCGGTCACTTGAAAACACTACAAAAGGTTGATCGTTCACCTATGATTGCATCATTTTTCAAAGAACATTCTT
>Ga0307989_1000518_pt1 | contig 25056 bp, 18 predicted proteins | sample EllFjometagen185_FD_203164 | JGI IMG/M metagenome (GOLD analysis project Ga0307989, IMG submission 203164) | Marine microbial communities from Ellis Fjord, Antarctic Ocean - #185 | ecosystem: Environmental > Aquatic > Marine > Unclassified | place: Southern Ocean | collected 2014-10-08 | reverse complement strand
CAATCTCATTCAACTTAACTCATTCTTTTATATTCCTAAACACCAAACGCGCATTGTCATTGCGAGAATCACGAAGTGCGACGCGGCACCTATTGTGTCATTGCGAGAAGCACGAAGTGCGACGCGGAAATCTCATTCAACTTAACTTATTCTTTCATATTCCTAAACGCGAAGTGCGCATTGTCATTTCGCGAGCCACAAAAAATCTCACAGTCATTATCAGTCATTCTCAGCTAGAATTTCTTGAATTGCAGAGCAATTCTTAGAAAATTCTGCTGGGGACTGCATGCCTCTGATGGATGTTTCACAGAAAGGGATTTGTAATCTCTTTCTCATATTTCAAAACAATAGGAATGGGTTACAGATCCATTCCTGTAGAGTATTCAGTGGTACACGAGAATAACATAAAAACAACATATGATGTTTATGAAAGAAATAGAACTTGATATGAAAGTTGTTTAAAGAGGTTTCTTAAAAAAATTTGTTTCGATATGAAATTTATGGCCTGCCTTCTTATTCCAAATATGGAAAATATCAGAAGTATCTTTAAATTCAATAGTTGGACTCTCATAGTCCAATTTTTCACTAATATCACATGTAGCTCCTATTTCGCCAGTACATACTCGATCGTTTCTTGTTGGTAATGTAGTAGTTGCTTTATGTTGAATCCAACATGGATTATCTTCTGTTCGGTAAGTTTCTTCTTTATAATGATACCATTTTCCATCATTACAAATAGCGTAATGATAATATTGGTCACATTCATTTGCTTCTTCACCACAAAAATCAGCTATATAAGCTTCTATTTCAGTATTTGTTGGAAGTCCAGATTTATTTTCAAGCAATTTTTCATTTAAATAATATGCCATGTAGAATCGTTTTCCGGGACCACATTGACCAGCGTTCATGTCCGTAGTGAAACGTAGATACAGATGATTGTTATCATTATGAAGAACTGGACCGGCCATTCCATCTATTTCTACAGGTGAAAAACAATTTCTGAGAGGCATACAAGAATTTGTTATATCCCATGTACCATCATCTGTACATCTCGCAAGTGGTGGTGAAGAATTTCTATCAACTATATTGGCAATATCGGTATGACGAATAGTTAAAAAGTTATCTGTGCATGTACAATTTGTTAAGTTGTAATTAGAACAAGTGCATACTGGTGATATAGGCAAATATTTATAAACAAAAAATCTTTTTCTACCATATCTATTATTTGTAGCATCATAATAATTGTCATATCCAGATTTACAACTATCAGCTTGGAAAGAATAACCAGGAGGCTTTATTCCATTCATTTGCCAATTTGCATTTCCACCAGTTGGAGCGCTTTCACAGAATTTCAAACATGGATATTCTGTTTTCCAAATACCCTTTTCTCCGCAGGTAGCTTCAGGTAATGTATGTTGATCATTTCCAGTAATAGTATTGTGAGAACACCAGCCCCTGAAGATTTCAGAACTTTCTTGTTCATATAATTTATTTGCAGAAGCAAAATTTGTATCGTCGTTAGGTGATTTTACTGCATCATCTCTACATCCTTTCATACAATTATAAGCAACTTCAGAATTTACTGTCCAAATTCCAGTACTGTCATCATTTGGATCTAATTTACAGGCTATAGTTATATCGCTACCATAATAATTACTTGAATTACAACCTATAGTTAATTCAGTATCTTGTGAAAGTAGACCACTTTCTCCTACAGCATATCTTTTGTTTTGAGAAGGAACGATAATTCCTGAAAGTGTAAGAGCTTCTCTATTATTATTTTCTAAAATAATAATACCCTCATTATCTACTAAAACAGCAGTACCATTAAATGTAGGACATGTAATAGGTTGGCATAGAGAAGTAGGAGTTTTCCATTCTCCTGTTTGTATATTACAAGTTCTTTTCGCAGTTCCTGAATAGCCTTCTCCAGGCTTTCCTGTAATAATAACGGTATTGTTTGGAGTAATATCGTTTATACTTGCTTCACCTCCATTCCAGTATGTAGAATAATAAGAAGGTTCTATATCATACTCTGTTTCTGTAAAACTCCATTCTTTAGGACAAGTTTTAAACTCTACACAAGATCTTTCTACAGATTCCCAAACACCATCTATTGAGCATTTTCTATAAGGCCTACCATCTTTACTTATTATATAGCTTAAATCAGGATCATCTGCATCACAAGATCCTACGACAACTCCATTTCCATCAGTCCAATTAGCTTGTTTTCCTAAATCTAATTCATCTGCATAGGTTGATAAAACTTTTCTCCATTTTGCATAGCCAGTATCTTCTGTAGCATTTTCAATGGCACCACAGGATTTTACACATTTATTTTTAACTGGTGTCCATAAGCCTAAATGATTACAATATCTTGTAGGAGAGGTGCTAGTAGTTTCTGTTTTAATCAATCCATTTGTTTGTTGTAATGCAAAGCTTTCATAAAATTGTGTATCATAATTATAAAAATTTTCATTTTCTTGACAATCACCTTGTATTTCCAAACCCAAACTTCTTGTTTTTTTGCTAGCAGGTGTTTCTAGCCATCTAGCTCCACCAGCATGACGCCAAAAAGTGAACTTATTAATTGTATTTAAATCAGGATATATTTCTGTATTATTACCAAGAGTTCTTATATTTTCAGGGGTTGCATCTTCATCAGAAGGTAAAATCATATTAGATATTGCCGGACAATAAAGTCTTTCACAATATTTGTTTTTTTCGTAATCTCTTAAAAGAATATTTTCGTTTGTATTATGATTTGAATGTCCTACATAATAAGTATAAGCATTAGTTGAAGTTGAACCTTTATTATACAGATCTTTTACTTGTGTCCATCTTCCTTTTTGATTGCAATATCTTGTAGGTAAGTTTTCTTTTAAATCGATTAAATCAAAATTAGTATCGTTTTGATAAAAATAACTTCCAGTATCATTTCTAGTGATACCTATTAATTTTTTAGCTATTTCATTTTGAGTAATGGTGATACTGATGTCAGTTAATTCGTCAGTAATATAGTTTGCTATAACAGGGGCAAATTTTTCCAATTGATTATTAGAACCAGCAGGCCCATAACCAGTTATGCAGTTTATTGCACGTATACCTTCCACAGAATCATTGGGAGTATCATCAACACCATCAGTTGTTTTAGTGTGAGTTGGCCAAAGAGCATAACCATGTGATTCTCCTCGTGGGTCAATATTATTTTGATTTAATTCCAACTCTGATTTGTCTGCAACAGACTCATATTGTTTAATTTCGTTTGAAGTCGAGTAATTTATAGCGTACTCATTATTATAATTAGGATCATTAGTTATAATTCTTTCACACACATGTCTTTCGCAAACAGTGTTTTGATCAATTTCAAAAAGGTAATTACCCTCTGGTTGTTCAACACAAGTTGCTTTTGGAATTATTGAATTATTTTTATTTCTCCAAAATCCTTTACACTCTCCAGAGATATTTCCCATACTAGCTAAAGCATAAGGAAATTCGGCATGTCCTAAATCAAAAACAGTAGATTCCCCAAGCATTCTTTGAATTGTTCTCCATTTATGAGAATTGCCAATGTTTGCTTCTGATAAACTCACACCATGATTTTCATATTTATCAGATTCATTTTTATAATCTACAGCCTCACATACTGGGGGTTTAGGTATATTAAGACATAATCCAGCTTCTCTTGGTGTTTCTTTTCTAGATATTAATTGTTTAGTATCATTATGATCTGATGGTTTTTCTAGACATTTACATGATATGTCTTTTTCTAAATCACCATCATCGTTATTAATAAATACACTTTCTGCTCTATTATATCCACCTTTAAAACATTCTTTTGGTGTATTTTCACAATCTGTACCAGAACAGTTACAAGTTATTGTTTTTATACAGGTTATACCATTATCACAGGAACAATCAGGTTTATTTGCCGGACAAGAACAACCATCAACATCCTTTTCTTCGCAATATAATTTTTTTGTGCTATATCGACAATCTGATTTCTTTTTACTCTCATTATCCAAAATACATTTTCCTTGAATGTCATTCGGTAGATTATATGCTACAATATCTAATAAATAATCCTCAAAACCTCTTATTATACATATTTCATTATCGGCCTCATAAGAATATGCTAGTGGTTGTTTTTGAACTTGAGATATTGGATCTGGAGTACCAGTTAATATTTTACATATTTTTCTTAAAGAATCACAACTGCTTTGTGTTCTACGATAGCTGGCTAACTTATTCTTATGGTCTGGGTCTCCTGTTAATGCTTTATAAAGTTTTTCAACATTATCTATACATTCGGAATATAATTTACTACAAGTGCTTTTTGCAGCAAAAATATAATATCCTTGAGATTGTCCAAGTTGATTGTCTGATAAATAAGAGATTGGTACAGCAGTAGGGGTTTCTTTATAATTAAATAAAGAAAAATCAGTTGCATTAATTGTTATAGTGTCAGATAAATTAATAGTAAAACTTTTAGAAAAATAAGCTTTTATTCGTGCATTATTATAAGTGGTGGCAGGATCAAGAGCTAGTACTAAACTATATATTGACGGCTTTTGTCTTTTTAAACACGAAACTACTAGATCGGTTTCTGTACCTTGTGCATCTGTATAGGTTTTATAAAGACAAACTTTGGGTTTTACTCCTTCAAGTAATGTAGAAATTTTTTTAATTTTATACACTTCTATTGGTTGAGAATCGTTATTCCATGAGGTAGTTATTTCTGTTGGCCCAATACTGACATTTTCAAAGGGAATAGTTTCGGTTACAGTTGAGTCACCATATTTTAGACGTAGGGTTGGAGTAAAAAAACTAGTTGTATTCACTTTTTTTGTTGAAAGCATACCACTAGTAGGAGAAGATAAAGGACCAGCGTATGGATCAAAGCTTTTTGCTCCATCCACATATAAAATAGGTAAAAACAACTCTGACATATTCATTCTTGTTCCTATTTCATAGAATTTTGAAGGAGTTGTTGGTAATGACACTGTAAAACATTGTTGTTCTCTAAAAAAGTTTCCCTCTTTATCATAAAAACCTCTGCATTTTTTAACATCTCCCGCAGTGTCACCAGTGCCATCACCCTCATCATCAAGATTACAATGTTCTGATGTGTCTGGTTGGTTATTGCCTATATATTGTATAACATCCCAAGTAATCCAATCTCCTGTCATACCAGTTAAAGTATCACTAAAATCAAGATTTCTAGTCCCTCTTCGATTGTTAATTTTAAATTTTTTGTTGGAAGGAGAATCTCTAGCAATACGATTAAATAACTTTTCACCAAACACATCTGTATCTGTTATTTTTTTATTTCCATCATGATCGGTTAAAGTATTATCGTCAAATAAACTACTATTGTCTAATGGACCAGTATCATTAAATAGATCACCTCTTCTCCTGCCGTTAACATCTCCAGCATTAAAGGGACAACCAGTAGTTGAAGCATCTAAAAATACACAAAACCTTCTTCCATATTGTCTTCCCCTTATTCTTAATGCTTGAGCACCGCCACCGCCCCAATCACCAGTTATTCGAGCTGTACAGTTACTATCATCATTTACTGTATCAAGACTTCCACAATCCTCTCCATTTCGCATTGTGATAGTAGCGCATTTATCATTACCACACCATTGATAATCGCAACAATCCATAAAACAGTCTATTCTACATTCTCTTTTACCACAAGCTCCTAAGGCACCAGTGTTTTTAAATCTAACACATGCTTTTATTTTAACCTCAATATCATCAGGTTCATTAACTTCAGCCCAATTAACTGCTGGAGTTCCTCTTATATAAGCACTATCCATATCTATTCGATTACAGATATAACCGGCTTGTCCACAAGCGTATTCTCTTCCGGTACCATTAATACCTAATTTGCCTTGGTCACAAGCAGGAGGTGATGCAGAACCCATCCCATCATTTGCTCCACAGCTTCCACCAAAACAACCAAATCCTCCATATAGACCAAGATCTAGTTCTGCTCCAAAGATCAAACCTATTCTTTTATGATGTGCAAAAGGTGAATCAGATAAGTCATCATTTCCTTGGTCGCTGCTTCTACTGTAACATATATTGTCAGTTTCATCATCTTCCGAAGTACCATTATATTTAAATGTTAGATAGTCATCTGCTCTTCTTCCACTGCCATTAAAAACTTTATCTAATGGAGTAGGTCTATAAAACCAGGAATTAAAATGATCTATTGTATCTGGCTCAGTACGTGAGGGTTCGCAAGCAGACATAGTTACATACTCAGAATGAGCTGTAGTATCAACACCACAATCTATTGTAGAAGTACATTGATTCTGAATAGTACAATTATTTTGATAGGGATGCTCTATTCCATATGATTGAATACACTTAGTATTTTTACTAACTTTAATTACTCCTTGTTGATCTAACGTATCAAAAATTTTTCCTTCATCGTTTAAAATTTTTTCTCCTTCAGGTAATGTGTCATTATAATCTGTTAATAAAACATTATCAACTCCCATACATTGATCGCAACTAGCAGCCATATCGAAAAAAGTGTTTTTTGTAATATCAAAATCTTTGCTTTGAATAGTAGTGTTCACTCCTCCAGGCGTAGATGGTGGATCACTTGCAATTTTTAAAGTGCTAGTAATTGATAAACCAGTGTTATTTCTTTTTGTTGTTATAGACATCGGAATATCAGTTTTTTGATGAAGAGTTGTTTCATTACTAATTCCTATTTTAAATGTAGTAATGCCAGTATAATTTATTCCAGGCGTAAATCGTAAAACTTTTCTGCCTAAATCACTACGTTGAATTAATTCAATAACAGGGCCTCCAGCTAATGTAAAAGAGGTTTTTTGTGCACTAATATTGATACCATTTATTGTTATAACCTCCAGAAGATCATTGGTTTCTCCATCAATCTTCTTATTTTTGTCACAAACAGTTTGTGTTGATATTCTTCTCGGACAGTTAGAAATTTCTGTTGATCTATTACAAATTTTCTCAATCTCAAAACCACCTAATAATCGTGTTGTATAGTTAATTTCAAAAGCAGGATCAAGAAGAAATCTTTCATTTAGTGTTATAGAATCATCGGAACATTTAGAAAAATTCAACGTAGAACCAGAAATAGGGGGACATTCATGTAATATACAAGAGAATCCAGTATTTGAGATATTATTAGCTGTACGTTTTAGTATTAAATATTTTAATTGTTCTTTAGAAAAACTTTCATAACATTTAATAAATTTCCGAGTATTTGCTGAGGGTAGAGAAAACAAACCAGAAGAATTATCTGTTTTCCATTTGTATGGACTACAAAACGCTTTATTGGTGTTTTGAGCCGAGCTAAAATCATAATTTTTATTAATTTGTTTTAATTCCTCTATTTTTAAATAAGGACAACTTTTTAACCAACATTCATTCTCTGCTGGAGTAAAACCAGTAGTTAAATATTTAAGCGCTCCATTGGTATTTAAATTACTACAATATGTTTTACTAAGAGCTGTTGAATCTTGAATACAAGTAGCCTGTTCAGTTTCAGTAATATTAATATTTACTATTTCTGGATAACCAGGGAAGTTTGTAGAAATTTGAGATGAAGGTTTTAATTCTGTACAGTGAGGTAAATATCCGACGCAATTTGTTCCTGGTGCAGGAACTGTTCTATAATAAGCATTAAAAACTTTATCTGTAGTCTTTTTAACATAACAATAACCTTTTTCTTCGCAATCAGATTCTATAGTAACAACATTTTCGTAAACTGTTTGACCATTCTTTCTTACTTTATTGCCATTGTTATCTTTTTTTTCTTGACGATCATTATCTGGGTTGCAAGTGCTTAATTGATCACAGGTTCTTTTTACAAAACAATAATCATTGTCATTACAAGTTTTGCAAACATCTGTAGAAGTATAGCAACTTTTTCCAGGTATTTCTCCAGCTGCAATAGGAGTAGAGCAATCAGATAAATTAAGATTACATGATTTTTTCTTAATAAATAAGTCATCATCTGTTATGCTATCACAAAGAGGTAGTGGTAAACAATTTATGTAAGGATTTTTCAGATTTTCTGTTTCTACACTATCACAAGAAGGTAATATAGCTTTAGCTTGTGAAAACCAAAAACATAAAAGAATAGATACAACAAAAATCAATATTTTTTCTAGTCGTATAACAATCCTTTGAAACATATTAAGTAGTTATTAATTAGATTTCACTTGTAATGTCAGCCCATGGAGTTGGTTTTCCGTTGTGGCTTAAAACCAATTCATTGGTTTTTTTATATTTTGCAGCCATGTATTTTCCATGATTCATATGAATTCCGTAATATAAAGCAGGTTCCACTTCTTTACCTCCTACCATTTTATGATCATTGGTCTTTCCTCTATTTTTAGGGTTATTTTTGCTCATTTTATCTTAAGATTATTAAATTATTAACAGTATATTATAGGTAGAAAGAATATATGATGACTTTATATTTGTAAAGGCTTATTACAAGTTTTTTTAACTCGAGTTGGGGTTGTTTTAGTTGAAAGAAGGTTTTAAATTTATAGTTTTAATTTTTCAACTCCAGGAAGCTTTCCATTTTCTAACCATTTAAGAAAAGCACCTCCTGCTGTTGAAACATAACTAAAGTAATCAATAAGATTTGCTTGATTTAAAGCAGCTAAAATATCACCGCCGCCAGCTATTGATTTTAATTCATTATTTTTAGTAATTCTTTTTATTTTTCTAGCAATTATATCGGTACCTTCATTAAAAGGTCTAACCTCATAAATTCCCAGAGGTCCATTCCATATGACAGTTTTACATTTTACCAATGCTTTTTCTATATTTAAAATGCTTTGTTCACCGAGATCAGCAATTATTTCATTTTCATTAATTTCATCAACATTAGTATTTCTACAATTAGCATATTCTTCTATTTTTGTACAAACAATTACATCTACTGGTAGAATAATGTTACAATTATTTTCTTTTGCTTTATCTAATAATTGCAATGCTTCTTTTGTTAAGTCTGGTTCAAATAAAGATTTTCCAATTTGTTTATTTTTAGCATAAAGAAAAGTATTTGCCATTCCTCCACCAACAACTAAATAATCTCCTTTTTCTATTAAAGCACCTAGTAATTCTAATTTTGTAGAAACTTTAGAACCACCTACTATAAACATCAAAGGCTGTTCTGGATCAGACACCAATGTAGTTAATTTTTTTAGTTCTTTTTGTAATGAAAAGGAAGGGTAACCTTCAAGGATTTCTGGGATACCAACAATGGATGCATGTTTTCTATGACAACAAGAGAATGCATCATTTACATAAATTTCTGCAAAGCTAGCTAATTCTTTTGCAAAATTAGAATCATTATTTTCTTCTTCAACATGAAATCTTAAATTTTCCAAAAGTACAACTTCGCCAAATTCAGTATTTTCTATATCTTTCTTTGTTTGATTTCCAATACAATTATTAGAAAAATTAACTTTTGTATTTCCTAGTAATTCTTTTATTCTTGGTAATATATGTTTTAAAGAATATTTTTCTTCAACATTTCCTTTTGGACGTCCCAAGTGAGAAGTTAAAATAACCTTAGCATTATTTTCTATTAGATATTTAACAGTAGGAATAACTGATTTAATTCTAGTGTCATCTAAAATTTCTTCATTTTTGAAACTAACATTCATATCCGCACGAACAAAAACAACTTTATTTGTCACATTGCATTCTCTTAAATTTTTGAACATATTATATCTAAGTTTTTATTCTAAGTTAAGATAAAAAATAATTTTTGCAACCATAAAAAAAGCGGGCAATGCCCGCTTTTTATTTTTCTTCAACTTTTTTATTAGTTAATACTTCAGGTTTTTTGTTTGGTTTTTTCAAAATCTTTTTTTCTTTAGACTCAACGCCGATATAAGTTTTGCTTTTTGTACCTTTTACAATAAATTTTACAACACCAGCAATTTTAGCAAAAATTGTGTGATCTTTTCCTATACCTACATTTTCTCCTGGATGCCATTTAGTACCTCTTTGACGACAAATAATATTACCTGCTAAAACTTCTTGTCCACCAAATTTTTTAATTCCAAGTCTACGACCAGCTGAATCTCTTCCATTTCTTGAACTACCACCTGCTTTTTTATGTGCCATTTTTTAATCTCCTTTTAAGCGACTTTAATACTTAATATTTGTAAATCTATTTTTTGTTGACGATGTCCATTTTTTCTACGAGAGTTTTGTCTTTTTCTCTTTTTGAAAATAATAATTTTTTCATCTTTATATACTTTTATAACCTTTGCTTCTATTTTGCATTTATCTAGCAAAGGTTTTCCAATTAAAGAAGATGAATCATCATTTTGTATAAAAAGTATTTTATCAAGTGTGATTTTATCTCCTTCTTTAACTTCTAGTTTTTCTACTGCTATAATACTATCTTTGGAAACCTTGTATTGTTTTCCACCTGTCTCAATTATTGCGAACATTTTAAAAATCTCATTAAATAATAATTAATAGCAATAGAATATATAAATAGAAAAATTTGTCAAGCAGCTTTGTATATATTAATGTAAATTTATTTCTCAGAATAAGTCTTTTCTTAAGAGTTATAAAATAAAAAATAAAAATATATGAAATTTATTGTTGAAAATAATGAATAAAGGGTTTAAAACTTAAGAAAGATTATTTTAATCTATTATTAATAAAATCGTTGAGGATAAAATGACTGCTAAAAAAACCACCAAAAAATCAACAACTAAACCAGCTATTAAAACTGTTACTGCAAATAAGTGCAAAGGTTTGTGCAAGTGTGAAGTAAAAGATATAAAAAAATATTTAAAAGATGCTGGAGCAAAATTTTCAAAATTACCAAATGAAAATAAATTATTGTATTTAATTGTGTTAATTTTGTTTATATTTAATGTAAGTACTCATTATAGTTTTAAAGTTTTAGAAAAAAAAGCTGAAAATACAAATCAAGGTAAAAAAATAGTAAAACAATGGGTAGATGAAAATCCAGAAGCTATAATAGAGTCTGTCAATAAATTCATTATGAAAAAACAAAAAGAAATGATGAAAGATAGAGAGAAAAAAGCTGAAAAAAGTATAAAAGATAAAAAAGTTGAAGTTCAATCTACTAAATATTCAGGAGTACTTAATCCAGCAGGAAAAGTTACAATTGTAGAATTTTTTGATTACAATTGTGGACATTGTAAAACAAGCGCTAAAACAATTGAGAAACTAGCTAAAGAAAATAAAAATATTAGAATTATTTTTAAAGAAATGCCTATTCTAAGCGAAAGCTCTCGTTATGCTGCAAAAGTAGCTATGGCCGTTAGTTCTATTGACTCTTCTAAATATCTTAAATTCCATACAAAATTAATGGAAGGAAACGCAAGAACAGAAGGAGGAGTTTTACAAGCAGTAAAAGCATCTGGAGTTAATGTATACGCAATTAAGCAATTTATTAAAAATAAAGATGCCGAACTTAATCAAGCTATAGAAAAAAATATATCTTTAGCAAGAGAGATAGGTATTAACGGTACTCCAGCATTTGTAATAGAAGACAAATTAATATCTGGTGCTGTTAGCTATGAAACCTTGAAAGCAGAAGTTGCTAAGTTTGAAAAATAATTAAGAAATCATTTATTATTTTCAGAAAACTAAAACCCCTATATTTTTTATAGGGGTTTTTTAGTGACATTTTAAAATTAATTGTTAAATAATTGTAATAGGTAATTTTTTAAAAATTTTTTCACAATGACTTATTTATTTCGAAAAATCATTTTACTATTCACTGCTGTTTTTATTATAACCGCTTGTTCTAATTTAAGTTTGTTAGAATCTAGGCAAAAAAAGTTGCAACAAAGAAAAGATTTTAATGCCTACTTAGCATTAAAATATTTAACCTATGCTCAACATGAACAAGAAAATTATAATTGGGAAAGAGCGGATTATTTTGCAAAAAAAGGAGTTTTAGCTGCCACAAACAAAAAAGTATTTCCAGAAGTTCCTGAAAAATGGACAATGAAATTTGCTTTTAAGAATGTCAACATTGATGAAATGGTTACAGGTAGAAAAAGGTTGAGCATGGTTTTGATAAGAGAAGAAAGTAGAAACAGTTTTCCTGCTATAAGTGCTAATTTACAATTTTTATATGATTGTTGGTTGAATGAAGAAAGTAAATATGCAATTTATAATCAAATAGCTAAATGCAAAGACAAATTTTATGAAGTATTAGACTATTTAGAAGGAGAATTATTAACATTAGAAGAATATGAAATATTAGCAAATGAAGCAGAAGCTAACAAAAAACAAAATACAATAGGTGTTGGTTTTATTAAAGATGATTTCAATTATAATATATATTTTGATTTTAATAGTTATAAGTTAAATGAAAAAGCTATTAAATCTATTGTTTCATTGCTTAACTTTTTAGAAACCTTAGATGGTAATTATATAGTATATTTAGAAGGGCATGCAGACAGAGTTGGTAAAAAACTTTATAATGATATTTTAGCAAGAAAAAGAATGCTTACTATACGAAACAAACTTATTAAAAATGGTATACCACAAACCAATATTAAAATATCTTCTTTTGGTGAAAAGAAACCTAAAATTATAACTAAGAATAATACTAAAGAAAGTCTTAATAGAAGAGTTACAATAAAAGTAGAAAAGGAAAACGCAGATGGTTTTTCACCGATTCCTCTACCTTTGCCGAGATAAGATAAAAATTTCTAAACATATTTAGGGTTTCTACTTTACAATTAATTCTTTTTTATTAAACTGTATCCTATCAACTTTTCTTATGGGCCTGTAGCTCAGCTGGTTAGAGCGCTACTCTGATAAAGTAGAGGTCGGTGGTTCAAGTCCACCTAGACCCACCATTAGAATTTCCTATACCCATTGAAGCTTTATGCGAAGGTGGGCTTTTTTATTTTTAATTAATACCAATAATATTTTTGCAGTGGTAAGACCGGTGCTGAGCTTGTTACATTATTAGGTCGCTGACCTTGTCGAATCGTCGAGTCCAACATTACGGCCTTTCGACAAGCTCAGGGATCTCATACAGTCATCACAGTTTAAATTAATTCTTATACAATATTTTAAAATGGCAAGACCGGTCGCTGAGCCTGTCGAAGCGTCTAACAACAAACATTGATTTCACAGCAACAAAGGGTAATTTAATTTTTTATAAAAAAGAAAATTGATAGAACAATAATTTTAAGCAATTCTTACAAAGAGTTTCTAGGGATTTAGAAAATGTTATTCTTTAGAATTTACATTTTCTTAATCAGTCATTGCGAGGAGAGCATAGCTCGACGCGGCAACCTAAAATTTTTAAAAATCGATCGTATTTTTCATACGTGACTCTTAAAAAAATTTTCCAAAGTGACGATAAAACTCAAAATAAAAAATCTTACAGTAACAAAGAGTAATTTAATTTTTTACAAAGAAGATCAAGGAGACTGAAAAATTTTTAAGGGAGCTTATTCTTATTAAGTGACCCTTAAAAAAATTTTCCAAAGCGACGCAGAGATTTGAAGTAAAAATTAGATTATGGCGAGGATGGCGATAATAGAGCATAGTATCGAAAAAATCCAAAACCTAATAACAACAGCTTCTTCGCTCCATCCTAATTTTTCAAAATGATGATGCAAAGGTGCCATGAGAAATATTCTTTTTTTGAATATAAGCCAACTGGAAACTTGAAGAATTACAGAAACAGCTTCTACGACAAATAAACAACCAATCATTGCATAGAACAATTCATGTTTAACTAAAATTGCAATAAATCCAAGTAAGGATCCCAACATCAAGCTTCCAACATCACCCATCATTATTTTTGCAGGATGAATGTTATACCAAAGAAAAGCTAAACCACTTCCAATTAATGCAGTAGCTATTACTGATATTTCCCCAACTCCTTCAATATGATGAAGCATAATATATTTTGTAAGAGTTTCACTATTAACTATTGCTGCCAAAACACCAAGAGCACCAGCAGCTATCATAATAGGTACGATTGCAAGTCCATCTAATCCGTCAGTTATATTTACAGCATTTGCAGAACCAACAACTATAATCATTGCAAAAGATAAATAAAATACACCTAAATCAATAATACCTCCCTTTACAAAAGGTAAACTTAACCAACCATCAGCATATGAACTGTTTACATATTGCAACCATAATAAAGCTATAATTGTTATAACAAATTGTATAATGATTTTGATACTACCTCGTAGACCTTGAGTATTTTTAAATAAAACTTTTTCAATATCATCAAGCAATCCAATGATTCCAAAAGAAACCATTACAAATAAAGAAATCCAGATATATTGAATAGATAAATTAGTCCAAAGTAGGGCAGATAGTACAATTGATAACATCATTATCAATCCACCCATTGTTGGAGTGGTTGATTTTTTAACTATATGTGTTGCAGGTCCTGATTTTCTAATGGGTTGGAAATGTTTATTTTCGTGGAAAAATTTTATTAATCTATTTGTTAAAATAAATGTAAAAATTAAAGAAGTTATTAATGCTCCAGCGCATCTAAATGCTAAAAAACTAACATCTCTAACTGATCCGTCAATAACAAAAAGATTTATAAGATAATAATAAAGCATGGCTATTTAATTGGTGCTAAAATCATAAATAATTTATAACCTTCTAATTTTGGTTCAGTATCTATTTTAGCTATATCTTCAGTAGAGTCTATTATCTTTGCAATCATTTCTTTAACCAAATCAATATGTGTAATTTCCCTTCCTCTGAATCTAAAGCTGACTCTTACTTTATGACCTTTTTCTAAAAACTTTTTAGCTTGATTCATTTTTGTTGTATAATCACCTAAGCCAATATTAAGTGACATTTTAATTTCTTTTGTTTCTACAGTTTTTTGTTTTTTCTTAGCTTCATTTGCTTTTTTTTGAGCTTGGTATTTTAGTTTACCGTAATCAATAATTTTACAAACAGGAGGATCTGTATTCGGTGAAACCTCTATTAAATCTAAACCAACAGCAAGCGCCATTTCTAAACCTTGTTGTAGAGGCACTACTCCGATCATTGTTCCTTCGTGATTAATTAATCTGATTTGACTGGCTTTTATTTGGCCGTTAATTCTTGTTTTATTTTGTGAACTCAATGTTTAAATGTATTATTAATATTGTTAATAAAGTAAATGTATTAAATATAATTGTACGTTTGTTTTTCTTATTTTCAATAGATTATTGTGTTTTTAACTAGAATCACATAGATTAAAATATATTATGTCATTCTGAGCTTGTTTTAGGATTCGAAAAAAAGTAATGATAAAAATCAACACAAGATGGGAAAATGGTTTAAAAAGAATGTTGTTAAGGTTTTTTAGGGATTTAGAAAATGTTATTCTTTAGAATTTACATTTTCTTAATCAGTCATTGCGAGGAGAGCATAGCTCGACGCGGCAACCTAAGTATTTTCAAAGTTAAACGTATTCTTCTACGTGACTTTGATAAATACGAGAAAGCAACGACAAAAACCAACGCAAGATTATATTTTAAATGGAGAAGTGCCAGAGTGGTTGAACGGGACAGTCTCGAAAACTGCTATGCTCGGCAACGGGCATCGAGGGTTCGAATCCCTCCTTCTCCGCCAGATTGTCATTGCGAGGAGCGAAGCGACGCGGCAATCTCCCGCAATATACTGTTGTCATTGCGAGGAGCGAAGCGACGCGGCAATCTAGATCACCACGAAATACTATTCACATTTTTTGTGATCCTCGATTACCTGTGGTAATCTTTATGACGCCTTGTGTTTTGCTTGTACTTTCTAAAAAGGCTTTATTTTTCAAATCTAGTTTGAAAAACATTTTTTTAACAAGTTAAAAAAAACAATAAAATGACAACATTACAACTTTTTACAATTCTAGGAATCTTTTTTCTAGCAGCATTAAGACCTTTTGTTTTTTATCCATGTGCAAAACGATTTTCTCCAAGAACTTCCTGTGCTTTTAGTGCAATATGGTCAGTAATTGGTGCATTATTAATATTACCATTTTTTCATCATAAATTAATTATTAATGAAGTTTATTTTTATAATGATTTATTAGCAATTGGACTCGGTGTATTAAAAGGAATATTGCTTTGGTTTATGATTAAACACATACAGGTTGTCAAAAAAGAAAGTAATTCATGTTCTGTTTATTTTGGTTTTATCTCAATTGCTATAGGAGCTTGCGCAAATTACTTTTTGTTTAATTCTCTATTAACAACAACACAAATAATTGGAATTATATTAATCGGCATAATGGGTTTATTATTTTTTATATTTGGTCAAGCGAAAAAACTCAGCAAAGAAGGTAAAATTTCATTTTGGTTATTAGTCTTTATTTTAGCTGCTATAATAATGACAGATCATAATGCAGTTAGTCATACAAATTGGTATGTTCAATTTACTGTAACAGGTGCAACAATGCTTATCTTTTCTATTGTCTCAGGAACAAGCATCAAAGAGTGGAAAAATGCAATTTTTGACAGAGACTCAGTTTTGGCAGGAATAGTTTATGCAGCAGGCGGTATTTGTTTAATGAGTGCTATGATAACAATTTTACCAGTAAGTATGGTTTCATTAATCATAAGACTCGCAGCACCAGCTGTAATGGTAATTTCTGCCTTTATGTACAAAGAAGGCAAATGGTATGAACAAGCTGCTTTTGGCGGCTTAACCATGGCAGCAGCTCTTCCTTTAATTTTTTAAGAAAAAACACATACAAATGACAACACTGCAGCTTTTAACAGCGCTAGCAATTTTTATTTTAGCAGGTTTAAGACCATTTGCTTTTTATCCATGTGCAAAAAGATTTAGTTCAAAAACATCTAGTGCTTTTACAGGTGTATGGTTAGTAATCGGTATACTAATTACTCTACCATTTTTTCACGATAAATTAATTATTAATAATCAGTATTTTTTTCATGATCCACTAACTATTGTATTTGGATTTATAAAAGGAAGTCTTTTATGGGTTATAATTAATTACAGGCAAACTATTAGAAAAGAAAGTAATTCTTCTTCTGTATATTATTGTTTTATATCAGTTGCTATTGGAGCTTGTATAAATTATTTTTTCTTTGGAGCTAAATTAAGTAGTATACAAGTAGTTGCAATTGTAGCAATAGGCTTTTTAGGATTAATGTTTTTTCTTATTGGGCATGCTAATAAATTACAGAAACAAACCAAAATTGTTTTTTGGCTTTCAGTTATTCTTCTAGTTATTACAATGGTTACAGATCATAACGCAATTAGCCGTACAAATTGGTATGTACAATTTGTAATAGCAAATATATCTTTTTTTCTTACATCATTTATAAGTAGAACAACAAAACAAGAATGGAAAGATGCGCTTTTTCACAAAGACTCAATCAGAGCCGGAATAGTTTTTCTTGTAGGAGAAATAGTTATTATGAGCTCGTTAGTAACAATATTACCAGTTAGTGTTGCTTTATTATGTATAAGATTAAGCACACCTGTTGTAATGGTAATTTCTGCGATAGCATTGAAAGAAGGCAAGTGGTATGAACAAGCTGCTTTTGGTGGACTGACGCTATTAGCAGCTTTACCTCTTATCTTTGGGTAAAAATCTCGTAGGGGCGGATGTTTCAAAACAATATTGACAAACAAAATATTTTTTAATAATTGTCTGTTGTTTTGTAACTATAGGGATAATTTATTCTATATCATCCTAAACCCCCTATATCATCCTAAACCCCTTATATATCATCCTGAATTCGGTCCCTGAGCCTGTCGAAGGGCAGGATCCATAATAATTTGTTATAATAATGTTTTAACAAAACTTGACATATATTTAAAACTTTATTTAAACTACAACTAATTATTAAAACAAAAATAAATATAATGGATGAAAAAGAAGAGCAAACTCTAGAACTAGAAGGGGCAGCAAAAAAACTACGATCAATATTGGGTATAGGTTGTCGTCAAGGTTCGATTACACCATCATCAATTTCAGCTAGAACAATTTCAACAACTACAAAAGAAAAAGAACTACAATCAATGTTGAGTGCGGCAGGTTTTAAAGGCCCAATTACATTTTCACCAATTTCAACTAAAAGAGCTAAAGCAGTTTCATCTAAAGTTCTTTCAAGAAGAGATGTACTATCAGCTACAGCTACAGTCGCCGCCGCAGCTCCAAGTAATGTATCCGCAGCCGCAGCTTCAAGTAATGTATCTGCAGCCGCAGCGCCAGGCGGCGCTTCGATAAGCGTAGCGACCGGATCTGATACAGTTGCAACTTCTCATTCTTCACAATTACAAACAAGAAGATTTTCAAACGATGAAGCTGCTGCGGCACAACAACAAGCAGCACAACAAGAACGAGCAGCACTACAACGAGCAGCACTACAACGAGAAGCATGACAAGAGTGGGAAGCACGACAAGCATGGGAAGCACGACAACGAGCAACACGACAACGAGCAGCACAACAAGCATGGACTTTACGGCAACAAAGAAGACAACCTACAGTAATTATTTTATCTGAATCTCAATCAAGTCCACCATCTGAGTCATCTGTATCAGCCGCAGCAGCATCAGCAGCGTGTGTACCACCAACAGTACAAGCAGCAAAAAAATCACGTAAATTTAATTTAAGTTCAGAAGCTGCAGCATTTGTTTCAGGACAACGAGGAGAAGAATGTGAAATTTCATCAGATGATTCACCACCACCGCTAGTTTTAGATACACGAGCAGCAAGTTCATCACCATTACCTGAAGGATCTTTATTAAAACCTCATCCTTAGACAATAATTGCACTAAAAGAATATTATTAGACTTTAAAAAACTTTTAAACAAATAGTAATGTTTTAACACTTCTTGACATTTGTTAAAGTTTCTTTATATATTCAATACAAAACACTTAATTAATCAACAAATAAATAAAAAATGGAAGAAGATATAATAACAGCAGATATACCAGTAATTCTTCATGGAGGAGAAGAAGTAACTGTTACAATACCAGCAAAACTTCTTGCAGAAAGATCTGACGCTGATGTTGGAACAGAAGCAAATGATCCTCTTACTCTTGCAGAAATGAGTTTTTTAAGAAGACAGTGTAAAAAACCAAAATTTTTACAAGCTTTAGAAGAGTGTTATTCAAAAGCAGAATGGGCTCAAAATTGTATATATGCAAGAACAGAAACTAATATATCACTTGCTCATTCAGTAGCTCAAAAAGGGAATTTGTCTTGTTTGGAAGTTATGTCTAGATTGGATAAAGAAGTTTTAACACAAAGTGACTATTGTGGTTCATCACCACTTGATTATGCTATGGAAGAAAATCGTGAAAAATGTATTAAATTTTTACATCCATACAATGTAGAGAAAGCAAGAGGATTGCTTCCAGATATTAAAGAACCAATCAAACCAGGACCCTTAGTATCTATATTTGGAAGAGCAACTAAAGAAAGAGATTCATTAGAAATGGCACAAAAATATCCAAAAAGGTATGCAGGACTTCAAAGAGCACTACAAGTATTGAATAAAAGAAAAGCCGCAGCAGCTCTAGCTCCAGAACCAACCGCAGCAGCTCCAGAACCAATAAGTGCAAATGGTAATTCAAAAAGAAAAAAAAGAAAAAGAAACAGAAGACGCGGACAATCAGCTGCTGCCGCAGCAGTTCTAGCTCCAGAACCAACTGCAGTAGCTGCATCCGCCGCAGCAGCTCCAGCTCCAGCTGCCGCCGCCGCAGCAACTTCAGCTTCAGCAGCTCCAGCTCCAGGATTAACAGATACGCCTCTACCTCCACCTGCAGAACTAGCAGCAACCGCAGCGGTTTCACCTGCAGAACTAGCAGCAACCGCAGCGGTTTCACCTCCAGAATCAGCCGCAGCCGCAGCTTCTTCAGAACCAGATGCTGCCGCAGCTCCAGCAGCTCCAGTAACTCCAACTTCAGAACCAGATACTGCTGCTGCCGCAGCTGCATCAGCCACACCAAAAATTTTAGGAGTGTCAGAAGGAGAATGGATACATGCTAGGCTTAAAAGAAAAAGGAGACAAGGAAAACAAGAAGATCCAAAATTACCACATCAAGTTCCAACAGTAAAAAAACCTCCAGCAGCTGCAGCTTCAAGTCGAACTTTAAGGGAACAACCTTTATCTTCGGCTGCAGCACCAGATGTTGGACTTCCATCAGAAGATAGAGTATTGCCATTATGGATGCAAAAAGGAGGAGCACCAAGAAGAGGAGGAAGATAAAAATTTCACAAATCTTTAAAACAAGCTCTAGACTTTATTTGTTTTTAATATTAAGTTAAGAACACAAGTATAAACTTCCATATGTCATTCTGAATTTAGTTCAGAATCCATAAAATAAAAAAAATAAATGGATCCTGAAACAAGTTCAGGATGACATAGAGTGGCAAGAAATTGTCGAATAAGAAAACAACAACAATGACAAAACTTTTTGTAAAAAAAATAACAAACAATCCAAAATCCTCAACAGTTTTTTTATGGCTTCATGGTTGGGGTTTGACTCATAAATGGATGCAAGGCTTAGCATCTGAATTTGCTGACCAAGGAATAAATTATTTACCTGATTTTCCAGGTTTTGGTCAAAGCGAAGAATTGAAAAAAGTTTGGTCAATGGATGAATATGTAGAAGTAACCTATGATTGGATTTCTAAAAATATAAAGAAAAATCAAAAACTAATTATAATTGGACATTCTTTTGGTGCTCGAGTAATGCTGAAGCTTTTTTTCAAATACCCAAATATTGAAAAATTTGTTTTTATTGGAGGAGCAGGAATTCCTCGAAAAAGAAGTTTAGTATATAAAATCAAAGTTTGTCTTTTAAAATGCGGTGCAAGAGTAGGGGATATTGTTGACAAAACTTTCAAGGTGAATTTAAAAGATAAAATTGGTCGTTATTTTCGCAGTTCAGATTACAGAGATTTAAAAGGTTTTAAAAAACAAAGTTTTCTTAAAATTATTTCAGAAGATTTTTCAAAACATGCCGTAAAAATAACAATTCCAACTTTATTAATTTATGGTAGAAATGACAATCAAACCCCAGTAGAAGTTGGACAAAAATTTAATAAACTAATCCCGAAATCTAAATTGTGTATTCTTGAGAATTTTGGTCATAATGATGTTTTAATAAAAGGCCAACATCAAGTAGTAAATCTAATTCAAAAATTTATAAAGGAATAAATTATGTGCCCATATATTTTAAGTCTACTCGCAGCTTCATTTACATTTTTCGCATTTAAAAGAATGAGATATTTATTGATGTTTTTACAACAAGAACATTATAAAAATATGGCTTACATTCGCATGGCTTTGAAAGGTTTAAAACTAATTGACAAAAGATTTAGTGGCGCTGTAATTTTAGTTACAATTTTATGCCAAGTTATAAATTTACCCTTAACTGTTTTTGGAATTCTAATTTCTATTTTATCTTTAGCTTTTGCGTTTAAAGAAAAAAATCCATGTAAAGAAGCCAAGAAACCTTTGGTTCTAACAGGCAGAGCAAAAAGAATTTTGAGTATCGCTTTAATCTGGATGATTATTTTTGAATTTTTAGGAGTTTGGTTAATTTGTTATTTTGATTCTGTCATCATAGCTGGAGTGGTTATAATTTGTTTAATTCAAGGTTGTTCAGATTGTTTAATTTGTTCAAACATTTCTTTGAAACCTTACGAATGGTTTGTCTGTAATGGATTTAAACAAGAAGCAATTGCTAAATTTAAAAAAATAAATCCAACAACAATTGGAATTACAGGTTCATATGGAAAAACTTCCACAAAGCATATTTTAGGTCAGCTACTTTCAAATATTGCTTCAACATATTTTACAAAAGGAAGTATAAATACTCCAATGGGAATTACTCGAGCTATAAGAGAGCAAATGAATGAGAGCCATAAATTTTTTGTCACAGAAATGGGGGTAGGCGGCGTAAATCAAATGGAAGAGTTGCTAGAAGTTAATAATCCTGATTTCGCAATTATTACAGCTGTTGGAAGTGCTCATCAAGAATTCTTTAAAACAATTGATGCGGTTGCTAAAGAAAAATTTAAAGCTGCAAAACATGTTCTTGAAAAAGACAAAGGTTTTGTAATTCTTAACGGTGATTCAATTGATAAAAAATATATAGAAAAATATGTTGGTTTGGAAAATGACAGGGTAATTATTTTATCAGCAGATTCTAAAAAATATAAAAACGCTTATGTGATTTCAAATCAAAAACAAACAACAACTGGAGTTTCTTTTACTTTAAAACAAGGTAAAAAAGAATATAAATTAGAAGTTCCAATTTTTGGTTTACATCAAGCAGAAAACGCAGCTTTAGCTGTAATAATTGCTTTAAAACTCGGAGTTTCTTTTGATACAATTAAACAAGAATTAAAAAAGATTCCTCAAACCAAACATAGATTAGAAGTTCTAAAAGCTACAAATGCAGCAACAATAATTGACGATGCGTTTAATTCAAATCCAATTGGTTTTGCTGCGGCGTTAGATACTTTAAAAATTTTAAAATCAAAATCAGGTAGGGCGATTTTAGTTACACCTGGTATGGTTGAAATGGGATCAGCTCACGAAGAAGAACATAAAAAAATTGGAAAAAAAGCAGCTGAATGTGCAGACCTAGTTTTGCTTGTAAGACCAGATCGAATTCCAAGTTTTGTAAAAGCATTCAAAGCAAACAAAAACAAAAACCAAGAACTAAAAACATTTGAAAGCTTTGCGAAAGCAAAAGAATGGATTTCCAAAAACGCAAAATCATCGGATGTTGTTTTAATTGAAAATGATTTACCTGATTCCTACGAAGCAGTTGTAAAAATATAATAAAGTTTCTTTGAACCTGTCGAAGCATTTCACCATTCTGCAGGAAGGGATTATTCTGCAGGAAGGGGTTACTCTGCAGGAAGGGATTTGTAATCCCTTCCTTAACGTTTCAAAACAATAGGAATGGTTTTTGGTCTTTTGATACATTATTAGCAACCGCGTTGTTTAAGTTTTCTTCTGGTGGGTTTGGGTTTCTCCTTGCAGGTTGTAAAGGTTCAAGAAATGGAGGTCGTTGATGATTAGGTCGTTGTTGTTGTTGTTGTTGTTGTTGTTGTTGTTGTTGTTGTTGTTGATTAGGTTGTTGTTCAGTTTTTTGTATTCCCGTTTTCTAAATCTAGTTATTAAATAATAAAAAGAATAATAACAACAATAAATAAAAATACAAACCCATTGTAAAGAAATCTATTTTTTCACATTTTGAAACAGTTGTTTGTTCCAAAATTGGTCATTACAAGAAACTATAAACATAGATTTATCAACACCTCAGCCACGAATTAGTAAAAATAAAAAACACTAATTTTCTTTGTTGACATAAAAATAATCTTCCATATATTCAAATTAATATTTTAGGTTGCTAAAATATTTGTGTATTTAATTAATAACAACAAAAGAGGTTTGAAATGTTAGAAAAAGATTTAGCAAAGAAGGACATAACTGATCAGGTTAGCGTAGCAGCTCCAATAGATTCAGAAAAAATGGCTTCGGAAGATAGAGAAGTACCTTCTATTTCAGAAGGTGCAGCTGCAGCTGCAGCCAAAGTCTTAGGAAGTGTTGGTCGACTTAAAGCTTTTATTCAAGATTTTGCAGATCCAGTTAAAAAACCAAAACCATCACCTCTTAGAAATTCAATTCCTGTTCCCGATTCAGAATTAGAAGAAGAGATTGGAACCCAGGACTATAGAAATATATCTTTAATTCTAGCTCCAGTTCGAAGGGATACTCCACCTTCAACTCCACCTCCACCTCCAACTCCACCTCCATCTCCAGCCGCAGCAGTTGCAGAAGCACAGGGTGGTATTGTAAGGACACATCTTCCTCGACCTGAAGTGATTTTTTCGGCAGATTCAGCAGCAGTCGCAGAAGCACGGGGTGGTATTGTAAATATATGGGAAGATATACCTCCATCCTCAATTGTGACCGCAGCAGCACGGAGTATTGTAAATATATGGGAAGATATACCTCCATCCTCAACTGTGACCGCACCAACCTCATTATTAGGACAAGAACGAGGACCAGGACTGGCACAATAAAGTAAATTATATAAAAATCATTCAAACTCGTGGTAATCAATAGATCGCCACGACCTAAAGGTCTCGCGATGATAACCATTGTCATTGCGAGCATTTCTTAGAAATGCGCGGCAATCTCCCGCAACACACTGTGTCATTGCAAGGAATTTTCCTTCTTGTCATTGCGAGCATTTCTTAGAAATGCGCGGCAATCTCCCGCAAAACACTGTGTCATTGCTAGCATTTCTTAGAAATGCGCGGCAATCTCCCGCAACAAACCATATCTACTATGTCGTCTTGAACTTGTTTCAGGATCCATTTATTTTTCATATTTTGAAACAGTTGTTTGTTCCAAAATTGGTCATTACAAGAAACCATAAACATAGATATATCAACACCTCAGTCATAAATCAATAAAATACATTTTCTCTATTGACATAAAAAAAAGTTTTAATATATACTCACATTAATATTTTGTACTAGTTGTAAAATATTCGTATATTTAATTAATAAAAACAAAGGAAGTTTAAAATGAAAAGATCAAAAGAACTAACAGAAGCAGCAGAAGCAGCGTTCAGAGCAGCTGATGTTGATCCTAACTCTCCACCTCTACCTGAGAGAGGTGACGGCGTAGATCCATTGGGAATCTTGTTAAAAGGTTTGGATCCAACTCCAGTAGTTGAAGTAGACACAGTACCATCTCCAGCCGCAGCTCCACATTCAGCACTTGCAGCAGCTTTAGTAGCCGCAGCAATTGCTGTACATGCACCATCGGGACAAGGACAAGGACTAGGACAAGAATAGGTATAATAAAGTAAATTATATAAAAACCATTCCAAACTCGTAGTAATTTAAAAAGCTACGAGAGAAGAAAGGTCCCTGAGCCTGTCGAAGCATTTTGCCACTCTGCGGGAAGGGATTTGTAATCCATTCCTTAACGTTTCAAAGTAACATTTCATTCACAGAAAAACATAAGGAAGGGATTACAAACCC
>Ga0307989_1000517_pt1 | contig 25075 bp, 23 predicted proteins | sample EllFjometagen185_FD_203164 | JGI IMG/M metagenome (GOLD analysis project Ga0307989, IMG submission 203164) | Marine microbial communities from Ellis Fjord, Antarctic Ocean - #185 | ecosystem: Environmental > Aquatic > Marine > Unclassified | place: Southern Ocean | collected 2014-10-08 | reverse complement strand
TTTAATGGTTGTCTGGCGGTTGGTTTGATGGATGGGCTTGATATAGTAAGTGCCGCGAAATTTGCCAATGCCGGGGCAGCGTTATCTGTTACAAAATTAGGAACAGCGCCGTCTATGGCATATAGAAAAGAAATAATTAATTTCATTTAGAATCCCCAATCTCTATCTCTTTTTGTAATAGGTCCCATTATGGGACCTATTACGTTTTTTACTTGTTAATTTTTTCTTATACTTCGTTTTCATCATTTTTTTATTTATTTGTTTATAAAAATAAACGACAATCATAAAAAAAATTGATAGCCTCGTCTAAGAGAAAATTTCCAGCGTAAAAAAAGAAGTACAAAACTTTTTTCCGCAAACAAATTATGATATTCAATTAACGCAGTTTAGACAATGTTTCTAACATTGTAAGATAATTATTTACAGGCATATATTCGGGAATTGAATTACCGGAACCAAGAGCAATACCAGGCATACCTTTTGATTTATTATATATATCTGTAACATAACTTTTTATTTCTTCTTTTGAGTACCGACATAGTATATCTGCATCAATACCACCGAAATTTGCTATTTTATCGCCGTATTTCTCATACCATACAGGCATCGGTGCAATTTCATCTTCATTTGAGTGTTTGGCATTAATTCCTGCATCAATTAATTCATCCATAATACCAAATATATTTCCACAGGAATGAAGTAGAAAAGGTTTATTGAATGAGTGAATCAAATCAATGACTTTTTTGTATTTGGGAATGATGAGTTCAATTATGTCTTCCGGGGGTAAAAGTGTATTAGTTTTAAAGCCAAGATCATCACCCATTCGCAAAACACAGAATATATCGGAGTATTTTTTGAGAAATTCTTGCCAAGTATCAAAAAGAACATCACCGACACGACTGAACAAATCTTTATATAAATCAATATCATCAACTTTGATATAGCAAAGATTCATATATCCGGTTATATCCTGTACACACTCAAAAATACCATTACCAATACCACCGATTGCTTTCATTCCTGAAGGCATATTACATCTAAGAGCATCGAAATAGCGGGAGTTTTTATCAAAGTAAATGTCTTTTAATTTATCCCAGGGATAGTTTTCGAAATCCTCACGTGTTTTTATACAGCCGTCTGCATGCCCATACAGAGCACCGTTACCAGGCATTATTCCGGAGAATATTCTTTCAAAGCTCACTGTATCATAACCGGAAATTTTAAAAAATGAGCAATAAACAGAAAAATAATCATCCAGATTTTCATCAGAATAGGTTTCTACATCGTTAAGCTCTGTGCCCATAATTTCAGAAATTATATTGTTGGCAATTTGATGTTCATAAAAGGGGACTCTATCGGGTATTTGATTGAGGGCAGCCTTTATCATGTTATTATAATCAGGATTGAAAATTTCCATTGTTCACCTCTTCAATTTCTTTATAAATTATCTTACCTGTACTCGACTATTTTAATAGCAGACCAGTTCCTGGTCAACATGCAAATTATATACCTGTCCATCTACGTTAAGTTAATAGCAGACTTGTCCTGCTAAAAGTTTAATAGATGTATACATATACTTACAGTTTGATAGTTTGTTATAATGATTATGGGAAGAGTGGTACATATTATGAGCAAAAAACCTAATATACTTTTTATACTTGCTGATGATCTTGGTTGGATGGATTTAAGTTGTATGGGTAGTGGTTTTTATGAAACACCGAATCTAGATCGTCTGGCGCGTGAAGGCATGCGCTTTACAAATGCCTATGCAGCATGTCCTGTTTGTTCTCCTACAAGAGCCAGTATTATGACAGGTATGTATCCGGCATCTATAGGTGTAACAAATTACATTGGGGGTCATTCAAAGGGTTATTTGATTAGTGCTAAGTATAGAGACCATATTTCGCATAACGAAAAAACTATAGCAGAAGAACTTAAGAATATTGGTTACTCTACTTGGCATGTGGGAAAGTGGCATCTTGCAGGACGCTATACCAGAAGTGAAGAGTTTAAAAGGAGTCATTATCCTGAAAATCATGGGTTTGAAGTCAATATTGCTGGTTGTGATGCGGGTATGCCGCACCATGGCTATTTTTCTCCATGGTTGATAAAGAACCTTGAAGATGAAAAAGACGGTGAGTACCTTCCTGACAGGCTAACAGACGAAGTAATTAAACTAATTAGAAATAGGAATGATAAACCATTTTTCCTAAATTTATGGTATTACCTAGTCCATACCCCGATAGAGGCAAAACAAGAATATATTGAATATTTTGAAAACAAAAAAACAGAGCTGTCCCTCGGTGAGGTTAAGGAATTTGAAATAGGAGATTATTTCCCATGTGAGCATAAAAAAGATAAAAGAATAGTTAGAAGAATTGTTCAGTCAGACACTGTTTATGCAGCAATGATAAAAAGTCTAGATGAAAATATTGGCAGGCTTATTACAACATTGAAAGAAGAGGACCTATACGAAGATACAATAATAATTTTTACATCTGACAATGGTGGTCTTGCCACTGCAGAAGGCTCTCCGACATGTAACAAACCACTAAGTGAAGGCAAAGGATGGTTATATGAAGGCGGGACTAGGGAACCTTTAATTGTAAAGTGGGATGGTAGAATATTACCCGGAAGTATATGTCATACGAATGTAACCAGCCCTGATTTTTATCCCACAATATGTGAAATCGTTGAAAAAACTGAATATAAAAGGGGAGACGGGAAAAGTCTCGTAAAATTACTTGAAGAAAATGAAGACCTGTCCCTCAGTGAAAGACCTATTTTCTGGCATTATCCTCATTATGCAAATCAGGGCGGTACGCCGGGTTCATCTGTTAGAAAAGGAAAGTTTAAGTTAATAGAATTTTATGAGGGAAACAGATACGAGTTATACGACCTGATGAATGACCCCGGTGAGAAAAAGAATATATATGAGGACAGCTCTGATATAGCAGAAGAACTAAAAAAAATACTTAAAGAGTGGAAAATTAGAGTAGAAGCTCAGGTACCAGAAAAAAATAAAGATTTTATACTATGGAGTGAGTGTCATTCTGAGTTAATTTAGATATAATGTACTTATTAAACTAAAGGGAGAATAAAATGGCTGATTATACACCTAATAGAGAAAATGCAATGGAATTACTAAAAAAATACAATAAAAGCGAATCACTCATAAAGCATGCTGTTGCTGTTGAGGGGGTTATGAAATATTTTGCCGCTGAATTTAATGAAGATGTTGATAAATGGGGAGTTATAGGTTTAATACATGACTTGGATTATGAGCAATTTCCTGAACAACACTGTAAGATGACGGAAAAAATCCTAAAGGAAAATAATTGGCCCAAAGAATATATCTATTCTGTTATAAGTCATGGGTGGGGAATATGCACAGAAGCAGAACCTATTCACATTATGGAAAAATCACTTTTCACAATTGATGAACTAACCGGGCTTATTACTGCGACTGCATTGATGAGACCAAGTAAAAGTGTTTTGGATTTGAAACTTAAATCAATAAAGAAAAAATGGAAACAGAAAAGCTTTGCTGCAGGAGTTAACCGGGAACTTATTCTAAAAGGGTCAGAAATGATGGAAATAGAGCTGGATGAAGTTATACAAAAAACATTAGAAGGCATGCAAACAGTAGCAGAAAATATAGGTCTGAAGGGAGAACCGCAGGTTTCTTAAGGTTTTATAATGGAAAGTAAGCATGAAATTCAGGAGAATGAATCACTATCAAAAGGTAATAAAAAAACTTTTTGGCAAAAAATTGGACAATTTTTGGCAGAATCTTCAGTAAGTGTTGGTAAATATATTATTGGTAAATTAATAACCAGTGCCGCAATAGGATTAACTGCATTTGTTGTTTTTAAAATATTAGGAATTAATCTGGCATGGTTGTTAGCTATTATACTGGCATTAACAAATATAGTGCCTGTATTCGGTGGTTGGGTCGGAATGATAATATGTGCAGCTATAATTGTTTTCTTTGAACCAATATATATTGTATATACAACCTTGACTGCATTAATTTTACAATTGATAGAACAGTTTGTTTTGCTTCCGTTGATAGTAGGGAAAGCAGTTGACTTAAAACCTATGCTTATAGTATGCGTTTTAGTACTAAGCAGTATATTATTTGGATTTTGGGGAGTTTTACTTGCGATTCCTATCGCAGCAGTTATAAAAATATGGTATAACATATTTATATCTAAAAATAATGGAAAGCAGGAGAAGAATTAATGAATTCAAGACAACTAACAGCAAAAACAATAAAAGGTGAAAATACAGGCCGTACGCCAGTCTACGGATGGGTTTCAGCTAACTTAGATAAAGAAATATCAGCAGAATTTGGGTCTGTTAAAAATTTCGAGGATCATTATGAGTATGATCTTGCTCATATATTCGGTGGTCCCAGACCATATAAAAAAGAACAATTCAAGGAATTAATTGAATCAGGAGAAGAAATTACTCCTGACATGGTTCTTGATATACCAATGCAACCAGCTGATGATGAAACTTCCTTGTCTAATGTACAAAAGCGTCTGGATTTTTATCAGGCTGACAGAGGCCGGTTCTGCTATATGCAGACACCGGGTATTTTCGAATTTCACAATGATGTTTTTGGGATGGAAAATCATATGATTCAAATGATGATTGAACCTGAATTAATGAAAGAAGTTTATAAAAGGCAGGCACTCTGGAACAAGAAATATGCAGAATCGATTATTGAGCTTGGGATGGATATGATTCATATTTCTGATGACTGGGGAGCACAGAACGACTTAATGTTCAGCAAGGATATGTGGCTTGAAATGATTATGCCTTACACAAAAATAACAGCTGATTATGTTAAATCAACCGGAACTTTTTTAAGTCTTCATTCCGATGGAAATATTAATCGTGTTTTACCAGAAATCCGTGACCTAGGATTTGATGTGCTTCACCCATGGCAGGAAGCTGCCGGGATGTCCTATGAAACATTTGTTAATGAATACTCAAATGATTTTGGTATCATGGGAGGTCTATGCATACAAAGCACTCTTGGCTTTGGTGATATGGATAACGTCAAATCAGAAATTGAAAGAGTTTTTCGAACATTAAAAGGAAAAAGATGGATTTTTTGCACTACACATTTTGTTCAGGACCACTGCAGTATGGAAGAATTGGTTTTTGCATATGACCTTGCGGTAAAACTGGCAAGAGACTAGTGATAAAAGTAAAAAAGTTTATTGAAATGGCATTAATGCTATGTTAATATATTATGGCGTGCCGAAGTGGTGGAACTGGCAGACACGCTGGACTCAAAATCCTGTGGGGGCAACTTCGTGAGGGTTCGAATCCCTCCTTCGGCACCAAGAACAAAAGAGTCCTTCGAGACTCTTTTGTTCTATCTAAAAATGATACTACAGACCTGTCCCTAAAAATAGTAAATATGATAAAATATTGAAATAGGCTTTGGGGGAGATTACTATGACACCAAAAGAAAAATTTATTAAAGCATTAAAACGACTACCGATTACAGGTAGAGTACCAACTTTTGAACTCGTATATTTTTTGACAATGGAAAAGTTTGGTAGACTGCATGAAACTCACCGACATTTTTATCAATGGGAGCAAATGTCCTCGAAAGAGCAAAACCTTCATAGACACGATATTGCAGATTTAGCAATTACTGTCGCCGATACTTATGAGCATAGTGCTATTTTCGCGAAACCGAACTTCAAGGATTTTGATGAAAAAATGAGGAATCTTGAACTTATCAGAGAGAAAAGTGGAGATAAGTATTTCTTGATGCGTCATGGTGATGCGACTTATTCAATTCCAAATGGCAATGATATGACAACCTTTTCATATAGAATGATTGACGATCCAGAAGGTTTGAAAAGGGAAGCCGAGATAAATGTTCAAAATGCTTTGGAAGAAGCTGAAAAAATATCAAAATATAAATTGTTGGATGGCTTTGCGCTATGCAGTGATTACTGTCTGAATACCGGACCATTTATGAGCCCCAATCAGTTTTCTGAATTTGTTACACCGTATTTGGAGACACTCATAACGGGTTATAGGGATCTGGGCTTTTACACAATAAAACATACTGACGGTAATATTATGCCTATAATTGACCAACTGGTTCAATGTAAACCTGATGCACTTCATTCACTGGATCCTCAGGCGGGAGTTGATATCGCTGAAGTCAAAAAGCTCTATGGTGATCAAGTTTGTCTTATTGGAAATGTAAACTGCGGGTTACTTGAAAGCGGCACTGATGAGGAAGTAGCTACTGCCGTGAGATATGCGCTACAAAATGGTATGCCTAATTATGGCTATATTTTTTCTACATCAAACTGTGTTTATACGGGAATGCCACTTGAACGCTATGAATTAATGATAGATATCTGGCGTAAAGAGGGTAATTATCCAGCAACAACTTCTTTATAGATAAAACATTTTATATGGAGTTGCATAACTGATTTAGTACTTTATTCCAAAAATCATTAATTAATATTTTAGTATTCTACTACTTTACTATTTGTTTTCTTTTAAGTAATATTTTCTACTGTTGAGTAATATTGTTGTATTGTGTAAATTGATAATTAAACATAAAATGTATATATAATTAAACAAATCATAAGGGTGGGGTTATTTTGAAAATAATTGATATAAAAACATATGTAGTTTCCCAGGATTTGGGTGGCAGTAAATTTGCATATTCGCAGAATTGGTATAATACTCGGACTATTATGCTTCTGAAAATAGTCACTGATGAGGGAATTGAAGGCTGGGGTGAATGCTTTGGTCCTGCTCACGCTCATAAAGCAATTATTGAAAATTACTATAAACCATATTTAATTGGCAAAAACCCCCTAGATAGGGAATTAATTTGGGATGATTTATATAATTTGCTAAGAGACCACGGACAGTTTGGATTATCTGTAGAATCATTATCAGGAATAGACATTGCGTTATGGGATATTGCCGGAAAATTCTTTAATCAACCTATATGGCAATTACTCGGTGGAAAAAGACGTAAAACTATAACACCGTATGCAACTGGGTTATACCTTAGAGAAGAAGGGGACCCACAGGAATATATGCCAAAAGAAGCACTTGGATATATTGAACAGGGTTTTAAAGGCGTTAAGATGAAAGTTGGTTTCGGTATTGATAACGATATTGCCAATGTAAAAGCAGTTCGCGAAGCCATTGGAGAAGAGCTTTTTCTGGCTATTGATGCAAACCATGCATATGATGTGCCAACGGCAATAAAACTTGCATGGGCAGTTGAAGAATATAATATAGCCTGGTTTGAAGAACCGGTTATTCCAGAAGACTTAGAAGGGTATAAGAGGGTTCGTGAAGGGTCGTCTATACCGATATCAGGTGGGGAAGCTCATTTTACTCGATGGGGATTTAAAAGATTGCTAGAAGGAGGTTGTGTTGATATAGCGCAGCCAGATGCATGTGTCACAGGTGGAATTTCAGAAGTTATGAAAATTTCAACATTATGCTCAGTTAATGGAATTCGGTTGGTACCTCATGTATGGGGTAGCGCGGTAGCTCTTCATGCTGCGATAAATTTGTGTTTTGCTATGCCTGATATGCCACCTTCTCTTTTCCCGGAGGATATGCTGCTTGAGCTAGATTGCACACCAAATATCTTTAGAGAGCAGCTAGCAGGTAGTCCTATTCAGATTAAGAATGGATATATTTATCCAACAGAAAAACCGGGTCTGGGATTGGAAGTTGATGAAGACCTTATTGAAGAATACTTAGTTGTATAGCTTATACTTTCCCAAAGATGATAGCTTTATTACGCCCTGTATTTTTGGCAGTATATAATGCGTTGTCTGCATTTTTTATGAGATCTAGAGGTTCTGCGCTATTTGATTCAGGGAATGAATCAATCCCAATACTTACATTGACACTGATTTCATTATCACCGTACATGATTTTTCTTTGGCTGACTGCAAAACGAATTCTTTCGGCAACTTTAAAGGAATTTTCATTATTTGCACCAGGAAGAATTAAAAGAAATTCTTCTCCGCCATATCTGACGAGAATATCTCCATTCCTTAGAGCTTTTTGAATCTCAGATACTAATCCTTTTATGACACGGTCTCCGGCAACGTGTCCATAGGTATCATTAACAAGTTTAAATTTACAATATCAATCATTAAAACTCCAAGAGAAGAATTAAATCGGGTGGAACGCGCACACTCTTCTGTAAGCCGCGAAAGTCCAAAACGTCTATTATAGACACCAGTTAATGGATCAAGGGCTGCAAGAAGTTGCATCTGCTCATGCTGAAGTGCGTTGTTAAGTATTAATGAGAAACTTCTCACAAAGGTATCAAGTTTTTTAATGAATTCACTATTAAGATTTGATATTGAAGCCATAATTAAAACTCCAATATTTATATTGTTATAGACGATTGGTTCAACGATTAACTCTGCAGGTCTGAATGTAGTTATTATTCCATCCAATAAAATATCTTCAGGGAATTCAATGTAAAAACGTTCTCCGGTTTTTAGTGCATCAAGAATTATTTTATTTGTTTCAAGAGATACATCGTCACTAAGGCCAAACATTGCAGTTGATACTAATTCGCCATTTTTTTCTATTAGCATAGCACCGGCAGAAGCATTTGAATACTCCATCAGATTTCTTAGAGCAAACTCAGACAAATCTGTTAAGTCTAGATTTTCATTCATGTTTTCAATGTAGTCATGAAGGTTCTTCTGAGCGTGAAGAGTGTCCATCTGTGTTTTTACAAGTATGTTAAATGAATCTGCCATATGAGCAAAACAGTCGTCAGAGTCTTCTGTGCCAATATATAAATCTGTTTGATCTTCATAAGTTATTTTGTCATTTTGAAAATCAATAATCCTTTGATTTGCTTTTCCCATATTTCCTATAAGCTTTACCAATCTTTTTTTGAAGTTAAATTTCACAATAAAAAAACTTGTAAGACCAACAGTTATGCCAGCTGCAATACAAGAAGTAAAAAATAGAAAAGAGAGAGCAATTTGTTTATTGACACCGAACAGCAAAACAAAAAATGGGAATAGCAAACCTATTGATATGCCAAAACCCAACATTTTAATCAATAAATCAATAAAAACATGTTTATGAAAAGTCATAATTCACCCCGCTTAATAGATTATTTAAATTATACCATGTTTTTTAAAGTGCTATTTTATTACTTATAATAAGTTTTTTATTATCTTATCTAATGAAGAAGGTTTTTTCATAGATAAAAATCTTTTTATGATTTCGCCATCTTTATTAATTAAGAATTTTTCAAAATTCCAACTTACATCTTTCCCTATCAAATTTGGAGTATTTTTAATCAAATATTGATAAAGAGGATGTCTATTTTCTCCATTAACATCAATTTTTTCAAACATTCGAAAAGATACGCCATAGTTTAATAAACAGAAATTTTTAATCTCTTCATTAGTTCCTGGATCCTGCTCCTTAAACTGGTTACACGGAAATCCTAGAACCTCCAGTCCTTCATTGCCATACTTTTCATAAAGTTTTTCTAACCCTTTAAACTGCGGAGTAAAACCGCATTTACTAGCTGTATTTACTATAAGAATTACCTTGCCTTTAAATTCGTCTAAGCTTATGGTTTCGCCTTCAATGGTTTCTACATTAATATCATATATGTTCATTTTAAATCTCCTATCATGTAAATATTTATACCCTGTTAGAGATGTAACTATTCAGATTGTACTAAATTCAAATTATGGAGACTAGTCGGAGCTCTAAATTTAGTTATAAATAATTTTGTGTTAAATTCCAGTAACATATTGTATAATGACATTGTGAGAATTTAGCATGTGCTCATATGAACACCTAAGTGCTCCATTGGGGATAAGATTTTCATTTTCGAAATAGATAAGAAATATTTTACAAAAGATAAATATAATAAAATTCATTTAATATGTTTGGTGGGATTTTAGGCTATGGGGGAATTGAATTGTTATAAAATACCGTTGAACTTTAAAAATTAAATTTTAAAGGAGTCAGAAATGAAAAAATTATTCAAGGTGACAACAAAGACTATAGTTGCGACTGGTCTTGGTGCAGCATTGTTTACGCTGTTGTTTATGTGGGTTAAGATTCCGTCACCCATACCTGAAACAAGCTTCCAGACAGCCTATGGGCTTGCTGGTATGTTTGCAGCATTATTCGGACCTTTAGCCGGTGGGTTGATTGCGTTTATCGGACATGCACTAAGTGATTCCATCCAGTATGGATCTCCATGGTGGAGCTGGGTAATTGCCAGCGGAGTTGCCGGATTTGTATTTGGTTTTGCAATGCTTAAGTGTAAAGCTGAAGAAGGAATTTTCGGTTGGAAAGATGTTTTAAATTTCAACATAATTCAAATTATCGGTAATGTAATTGCCTGGATAGTAATTGCACCTTTACTTGATATAGTTATTTATGCTGAACCAGTTAACCTCGTCTTTACACAAGGAGCTGTTGCATGTCTAATGAATTGTATTAGTGCCGGCGTATTTGGATCATTATTACTTTGGGCTTATTCTCTTACAAGGACCAAAAAAGGCAGCCTTAAGAAAGAAAAGTAAACGGTATTCTAATGAAAACAGAACCCATTATCGCGTTCAAAGATTTCTCCTTTCAATATTTCAGTCAGTCGGAACCAACTTTGCACGATATAAATCTGGAGATATATCCAGGTGAAAAGATTATGATAGCAGGACCCAGTGGAAGCGGAAAAAGCACACTGGGTCACTGCTTGAATGGTCTGATCCCATTTTCTTACAAAGGCGAAATAAAAGGCAGCCTTAAGATAAATGGTCAAGAAACCAAAGATCAGGATATTTTCAGACTTTCAAAAATTATTGGTACTGTCCTACAGGATGCAGATGGTCAATTTGTAGGGCTTTCTGTTGGTGAGGATATAGCCTTTTCTATGGAAAATGATCGAGTGCCGCAAGAAGAGATGAAAGAGAGAGTCTTAAAAGTCTCAAAAATGGTTGATATGGACAGGTGGCTGACTTCATCTCCTTATGAACTTTCAGGAGGACAAAAACAAAGAACAGAGCTAGCAGGGGTCATGATTGATGATGTTGATGTTCTGCTTTTTGATGAGCCTCTGGCAAATCTTGATCCGGCTACTGGTAAGCAGGCTATTGAGATAATTCACGATATTCATGAAGAATCACATAAAACTATTATTATAATTGAACACAGGCTTGAAGATGTACTTCACAGAGAAATTGACAGAATTATTATTCTTAATGATGGTCGAATAATTGCAGATATGAATCCACACGAGCTTATATCATCGAACATTCTCAGTGAAACAGGTATAAGAGAACCGCTGTATGTTACTGCCCTGAAGTACTCAGGAATAAGCATATCAGCGAAAATGTATCCGGGTCATATTGAGACACTTAATATGTCCGATTCAATGAAGAGTGCTTTGGTAGAATGGTATAAATCTGTTGAATTTGATAACCACGATACTTCGAGAAGCAGAGTGATTGAAATAGATGATGTATCCTTCAGTTATGAAAAAGGAAAAGAAGTATTACATAGTGCTACATTTCAGATAACAGAAGGTGAGATGTTATCGTTGGTAGGTAGAAACGGAGCTGGTAAATCTACTATTGCTAAACTTATGTGTGGATTTGAAAAAGAAAACAAAGGCAGAATTTTTTATAAAGGAGAAGATATTGCAGATAAAAGCATAAAGGAAAGAGCTGAAAGAATTGGCTATGTAATGCAGAATCCCAATCAAATGTTATCTCAACCTATGATTTTTGATGAGGTAGCACTTGGATTGAAACTCCGTCAAATACCGGAAGAAGAAATAGAAAAGCGAGTTAAAAAGGTTCTTATAATCTGTGGCCTTGCTCCATTTATCAAGTGGCCTGTAGCTGCACTAAGTTATGGGCAGAAAAAACGTGTAACAATTGCTTCAATACTTATACTTAATCCAAAAATAATTATTTTAGATGAACCAACAGCTGGGCAGGATTACAAACACTATACAGAAATTATGGAATTTCTCAGGAAAATCAATGCACTGGGAGTAACAGTTCTGTTGATTACACATGATATGCACTTGATGCTTGAATATACTCCACGGTCTGTGGTTATAACTGACGGAGATATAATTTGTGATGAAGCTGCATCTGTTGTATTAACTAGTCCGGACATAATTGACAGAGCCAATCTTCGAGAAACTTCCCTTTATACACTTGCTCAGATATCAGGTATAGAAGATGAAACTGCTTTTGTGCAGTGTTTCATTGATTATGAGAGGCAGGTGAAGCATAAATGAGAACAGGATTTTTTGCAGCTCAGAAACTTGACACTCCAATTCATAAACTATCAGGTATCACTAAACTTTTATGTTTCCTTATTCTGACTGGTGCTGTGATGTTTTCATATGACCTAAGGGTTATTTTATGTGTTATGGTTTTCTCTTTTATAGTACTAAGAATATCCAAAATTACTTTTTCGCAGATAAAACTAATGGTAATTTATGTGGTAGTTTTTTTGGCAGTCAATGCTTTACTTACATTTTTATTTTCACCTGCATATGGAACAGAGATATATGGCACGAGACATGTTATTTTAGAGTTGTTTGGCAAATATGATATTACAACAGAAACATTGTTTTTCATTATAACTAAATTTACAAAATATTTATCAGTAATTCCACTTGGAATGATCTTTTTATTAACTACAGATCCCAGTGAACTTGCGTCTTCTCTTAATGCTATCGGCGTTCATTACAAAATTGCTTTTTCATTTTCACTGACGCTGAGATATTTTCCGGATATACAAAGAGACTACAGAGATATATCGCAGTCTCAGCAGGCAAGAGGACTTGAAATGTCTAATAAAGCAAAAATATGGGACCGATTCAAAAGAGCACTGTCAATTATTCTGCCTTTGATTCTTTCGACACTCGACCGAATTGAAACTATTACAAATGCAATGGATCTAAGAGGTTTTGGTAAATATAAGAAAAGAACCTGGTACAGCAAAAGAAAAATGGACAGAGGTGATGCAGTAGCATTACTGATATCTGTTGTGCTATTGCTTGGCACATTGATAGTATCAGTATTTATTAATCACGGACGTTTTTACAATCCGTTTATCTGAACCCGGGTATGGGGTAAAATGTTAATAGGAGGATGCAAAATGAAATCATTAATGGTATTCCAGACAGATTTTACATATAAAGAAGGTGCTGTATGCGCAATGTATGGAGTAGTTAAAAGTGTGGACAGGGAACTGGAAATTTTAGATGGAACCCATGAAATTCCTCAATATGATACATGGAGTGCTTCTTACAGACTGTTTCAATCAATGAAATTCTGGCCAAAAGACACTGTTTTTGTTTCTGTAGTAGACCCAGGTGTAGGAACTCCCAGGAAAGCTTCGGTTGCACGGACTAGAGACGGCTATTATGTTGTAACGCCTGATAATGGTTCTCTCACACACTTAAAAAAACTTGTTGGAATAGAAGAAATCCGAGAAATAGATGAAAACATAAACCGGCTTAAAGGAAAAGGAACTGAAGATGTGGCAACTTTCCATGGACGTGATGTTTTTGCTTTCTGTGGTGCACGACTAGCAGCCGGTGTTATAACTTTTGAGCAAGTGGGACCGGAATATCCTGTAGATGAAATTATTGAACATGAAATACTGGAACCAATTATAAATCACAATATGGTTAAGGGAATTATAGAAATCCCAGATCCTAATTTTGGGAATTCCTGGACCAATATTTCTATGAAGAAATTCCGCAGCGCAGGTTTTGAATATAGAGATATGATTGATGTTTTGATTAAGAATAAGGAACAAATTATTTTTGATAAAAAAATTCTATTTCACCAGTCATTTGGATTTGCTGTGAAAGGTCAACCAATGATTTATAACAATGAACTAATGAATGTGGCGTTTGCGGTGAATCAGGGTAGCTTTTTCGAAATATATGGAATAGGCTATGGAGCGGACTGGTCTGTTGAGTTCAGTAAATAGGAGATTGATATGAAAAAATTATTAGTATTCCAAAGCGATTTTGGACTGGTTGACGGAGCTGTTGCTGCAATGTATGGTGTAGCATTTGAAGTTGATGAAAATTTAAGGGTATATAATCTTACACATGATATTCCACCTTATAATATTTGGGAAGCCTCATACAGGCTATTCCAAGCTATGGAATACTGGCCGGTAGATACTGTTTTTGTTTCTGTTGTTGATCCGGGAGTTGGGTCAAAGAGGAAAAGTGTTGTTGTGAAAACTATTAATGATCAATATGTAGTAACTCCTGATAATGGAACATTGACTCACTTAAAAAAATATGTGGGTATAGAAAGAATCCGTGAAATTGAGGAAAGTAAACATCGCAGAAAAGACACAGAACATTCATACACATTCCATGGACGTGATGTTTATGCGTATACCGGTGCAAAACTGGCTTCAGAAGTAATAACTTTCGAGGAAGTTGGTCCTGAATTGGAGGTCTCAGATATAGTTGAGCTTGAAACAGGAGGGGTGCTTTCTACTGAAAATAGTATAAAAGGTTCTATAGATATTCTTGACGTTCGATTTGGTTCTCTGTGGACAAATATCTCGAGAGAAGATTTTGCTAAATTGGGATTCGAGTTTGGTGATAAAATAGAAGTAATTATTAGGAATGGTCCAAGAACAATTTATAACAACCGAATTAAATATGGTAAGTCTTTTGCAGATGTTTATATAAGCGAGCAGATTATTTATGTAAACTCACTATATAGAATGGCTATTGCGATAAACCAGGGGAATTTTGCTAAGGCATACAACATTTCAACGGATTCAAGCTGGACAGTTGAATTTAAGAAAATAATAGGTTAGGGAATTTTTATGGATAATAAAAAACTGAGAAAATGGACGATAACAGGAATATTTGCAATATTTATATTGGCATCCCTATGGCATTTTGTTTATGACTGGATTCCAAACGGCGTTACAGCTACAATTTTTCCTGTTTATGAAAGCCCGTGGGAACACGTAAAATTATTTTTCTTTCCTGCCATAATATTTTATTTAATACAATATTTTGTTGTTGGTAAAAATTATAAAAACTTTATTTTCAGCCATGGTTTAATGCTTGTTTTTATGCCGGCATTAACACTTGGACTTTTTTACTTTTACAGAAATGCACTGATGATTGAAGAAAGTTTGATAATCGATATTATTATAAACTTCTTCTGCATAGCACTTGGTTCTTTTATCGCCTATAAAATGACAATAGCTAAAATAAAGTTACAGAGATGGAATTATGTGACATTGATAGTTGTCCTGTTATTATTTGCAGTTAATTCAGTATTAACATTTTACCCACCGCATAAACCTATATTTTATGATAAAAACATAGAAGCTTATGGGCTGGATGAGGGAACCGGAGACCTTGATCATGACCATTAATATGAGTATTTTACGATATCGCAGAACTTCTTATAAATATTAACTAATATTTTTTAATTTACTATGCTAATAAAGTTTTATATAATAAATTAGAATAAACCGTACTCAATGGGGGGAGAATTATGAAATTAAAACAAAATTGCAAATATTCGCTGGTTATACCGACAAGCATGGGTCTTAGAATAACTCCTTTGGCAGGGCAGCCGGTACATACATCAGAATTATTTCAAATGCAGGTAACAAGTGCAGAGTCGAATGTAGCAAGCATATCTTCTTATCTTGGTTTACCGGTAAAGGTGCTTACAACATTTGTAGAAGGTAGTCCTATTGCTGATAAAATAAAAAGAAATCTCAGTGATCGAAATATGGACTTTGAAGGAAAGGATGTTCCGCAGGGCAATCCATGGGGATACCGTCATCAGATAAATATTGCAGATAGTGGCTATGGACTTCGCGGACCAAGAGTCTTCAATGATAGAGCGGGTGAAGTAGGCAGAACACTTAATATAAAGGATTTTGATCTAGATAAACTATTTGGTGAAGAAGGTGTTCAGATACTTCATATGTCCGGATTAATATGTGCCTTATCACATGATACCGGTGTATTCTGTCTGGAACTTGCCAAAGCTGCAAAAAAATATGGAACGATGATTTCATTTGATATGAATTATCGTGCTTCTTTTTGGATTGGCAGAGAAGAGGAATTAAGAGATATCTTCACTAAAATAACAGAAATCACTGATATTATGATAGGTAATGAAGAGGATTTTCAGCTTGCGCTTGGTATTGAAGGGCCTGAACACGGAGGTTCTAACTTAACTGCTAAAATTGATAGTTTTAAAGGAATGATAGGGAGTGTAAGAAAAAGATTTGCTTCACCTAAGGTTATAGCAACAACTTTAAGACAGGTGGACCATGCTAATCAGCATCAATGGGGAGCTATTGTATGGGAAAATGATAACTGGCACGTGGTTGAACCCAAACCAATACAGGTTCTTGACAGAATCGGTGGTGGAGATGGATTCGTGGGTGGTCTCTTATATGCAATTCTAAAAGAATGGCCAAGTGAGAAATGGATTCAGTTTGGATGGGCAAGCGGTGCTCTTGCAACAACATTTTTGACTGATTATGCACAACCTGCGGATGAAGAACAAATCTGGTCTGTTTGGGAAGGCAACGCACGAGTGAAGAGATAATAGTATAAAAAAGATAATTTTAAAGAAGGACATTTAGTGTCCTTCTTTATTACAATAATTTAATGTATCTATTAATAACATCGTCTAGTTCAAATTCCGGAATACCATGTAGATATGATTTAATTTTATATATTGCATCAATAAAAGACATTTCGTTTTTGAATACTAAACTTGAGATTCCAAGAATCCCCAGCCCAATTGCAAGTAAACCTAATAAAATCAATATCTTTTTATCAAGAGACAGTTTCTTGAAAAATATACTGACCATCAGACTGAGTAGTAATAATGATAATATACATGCTCCGACGAATATTTTCGCATACAAAATTGTCATTGCTGTAGTATCAACCCATAGAGATGCCTCAGTTATGAAACAAAGTATCAGAACAGCAGCCACTGTTACAAACAAACTCAGACAGATTACCCTTGAAGTTTTAATTTTCCTGTTTTTTTTATGCATAATCCTACTTCGCATCATTTAGTGAATGATTGGACTTAAAGCAGAAACATGTTGAAATAATATCTGCTAGTTACATTGATGAAGAATCTTCCAATCATTTGCATTATAATTAAAAAAGTATGAATAGTAAACTAACTATCAAATAACATATGGTGTATAATTATTTTATGAACAAAGATAAAATAAATATTAATGAGATTTCAAAAATTTTTACAGCAAATGTAATGCTTATCACTTTTGGTAATTCAAAAACACAGGGACTTACTAGGGCCAGAATAAGACCACTGGATAATGGTGGCATGCAATTTCAATCTGAGAGGATAATAGATACAAAAGCATTCCATAAAAATATTAATTCAGATAATCTACCGGATTATTTTATGAATTGTATGACCGATGAATTCAAGAATGCAGTTATTTATACTGAAACTGCTGATTACTATATCAGACGGACAAAAAAGGGTGATCTTAATATCATGAGACGTCCTGCAACAAAAGCAGATCTGTCCCCACAGGCACATAACATTGAAAAAAACTATGTAATACCTGAAGGCAAAGCGGTTCCTTTTCTTGTTGAGCTGGGAATAATGGGTGATGAGGGACAGGTCCGCAAAAAACACTATTCAAAATTTAGGCAGATAAACCGCTTTTTAGAGCTTGTGGATGATGAAAGCAAAACGTGGGCGGAAAGGTCTGAGATCAGAATTTATGATCTTTGTTGTGGTAAGGGATATCTTACTCTTGCGCTTCATTACTATTTTTCTAAAATAAAGAAGATAAAAGTATATATAGAAGGTATGGATCTAAAAGAGGATGTAATAAGCTACCTGAATTCCTTAGTAGAAAAACTTGAATTGGAAGGTATTAAATTTATCCATGGAGATATACAGAAAGCTAAGTTGCAATCGCCTGATATAGTTGTCGCATTGCATGCCTGTGATATTGCCACAGATATTGCTCTTGCGTCTGCAGCGGATTCAGAGGCCGCTTTGATAATGTCCGTACCATGCTGTCAGCACGAACTTTTCAATCAGATAAAAAATAAAGAACTTGCTCCGATATTAAAATATGGGATTACGAAGGACAAGTTTACAGAGCTTTCAACTAATGCCCTAAGGGGACTTGCGCTTGAATCAAGAGGATATAATGTAAAGATGATTGAATTTACTGCAATTGAACACACGATGAAAAACATAATGATTAAAGCAGTTAAAATAAATGATAATAATCCTGCTGCACTAGAAGAGTTTTTCCAGTTCAGCAAAAATATAAATGCAAAATGCTCTGCTGAAATGATACTAGGTATACAAAAGTTGTAAAATGGAAGAAAGACTGGAGTGTTTATATTGACATTAGCCCTCGATGAAAATATAATATTTTAAAGTGTTAATCATCTGATAGGGCACAGAAATACGGTAGTACGGTAGAGAGCCGGTTATCAGATTACTATTAAATTTGTCTTCCGGGTTATTTCCGGTATTGTCATGTGCCTCCCGATTAAACGCTGCGCTTGTTAACAGGCGCTGTTTTAGTATATATAGTTAGGAGCCGGAAATGATATTCAATAAAAAAATGGAATGCATGAGCAGAGACGAGATGACATCTCTTCAGTCAAAGAGGTTAGTCGAGATAGTCAATTATGCATATGAACGTGTTTCTTTTTATAAGAAAAAATTTGATTCAATTGGATTAAAACCTGAAGATATAAAATCAATCAACGATATTACCAAAATTCCTTTTACCACAAAAGATGATTTAAGAGAGAATTATCCATTTGATCTTATGGCAGTACCAATGAGTGAAATTGTTGAAATTCATGCTTCAAGCGGAACAACAGGGAAGCCTGTGGTTGTAGGATATACGAAAAATGATATGGAGAACTGGTCTGAGGCAGTTGCTCGACTTGCTGCATGTGCCGGAGTAACAAAAGACGATGTAGCACAGGTTGCGTTTGGATATGGGATGTTTACCGGGGGATTTGGACTTCACTACGGTTTGCAAAAACTTGGTGCAACAGTTGTACCGGCTTCAAGTGGTAATAGTGAACGACAGATTATGTATATGCAGGATTTTGGTACAACTACATTGATTTCAACTCCTTCATATGCATTATACTTATCTGAAGTTTGTGAAGATATGGGTATTGACCCTAAAAGTTTGAGTTTAAAAATCGGACTTTTCGGTGGTGAAGGACATAGTGATGAACTAACTGCTGAAATTGAAAAGCGTTGGGGAATAACTGATACTGAAAACTATGGAATGACTGAAATAGTCGGCCCGGGTGTATCAGGAGAATGCACTCATAAAACCGGACTTCATATTAATGAAGATATGTTTTATCCTGAAATTATCGATCTTTCAACCCATGAACAACTTGGTTATGGTGAAAAAGGTGAAATGGTTCTGACAAGTCTAAATAAAGAAGGTATTCCGATGCTTCGTTTCAGAACAAAGGATATAACAGTACTGACAGATGAAAAGTGTAATTGTGGTAGAACAAATGCAAGAATGCATAAGGTTCTTGGAAGAACAGATGACATGCTTATCATTAAGGGTGTCAATGTATTCCCTTCACAGATAGAATCTGTATTAATGAAATTTGCTCATACCGCTCCGTATTATCAGATAGTATTGAAAAGCCATGGATTTATGGATACAATAGAAATTCAGGTTGAGGTGGCAGACGGAAGTATTCTTGACAGTTATAAAAAACTTGAAGAATTTGAAAATCATCTGCGACATGATTTGCGAACAGTTCTTCAGCTGGATGCACGGGTTAAACTTGTTGAACCTCGCTCCATTGAACGTACTGCTGGAAAATCAAAAAGGGTTATTGACCTTAGGGATAAAAAACAATTTTAAGGGGAAATGAAATGAAAAAACTTATGCTTGGCAATGAAGCTGTTGCCAGGGGAGTATTTGAAGCCGGTGTAACAGTAGTGTCGTCATACCCGGGAACACCGAGTACCGAAATTACTGAGGCTATATCCAAATATGATGAAATATATTCTGAGTGGGCTCCTAATGAGAAAGTTGCCCTTGAAGTAGCTTCGGGTGCATCAATTGCAGGTGCCAGGGCTTTTTCTGCAATGAAGCATGTTGGGTTGAATGTAGCTGCTGATCCTCTGTTTACTATGTCATATATTGGTTCAAACGGAGGCTTGGTTATAGCTGTAGCAGATGATCCGGGAATGCACAGTTCTCAAAATGAACAGGATAGTCGACATTATGCCAAGGCGTCAAAGACAGTAATGCTTGAACCTGCTGATTCGCAGGAAGCAAAAGATTATACTATTAAAGCGTTTGAAATCAGTGAAGAATTTGATACACCTGTTATTGTTAGATTTTCTACAAGAATAAGCCATTCCCAGAGTATTGTAGAACTTGGAGAAAGACAGGAAATCGAGCTTAAAGAATATAAATATAACCCTTCTAAAAACGTTATGATGCCAGCTATGGGTAGAAAACGACATGTCTTTGTTGAAGAGCGAATAAAAAAGCTTGAAAAGTATTCAAATGTGAGTGGAATTAATACAATGGAAATTAAAGACCATTCTATAGGTATTATATCCAGTGGTATAGCATACCAGTATGCAAAAGAAGTTTTTCCTGAAGCATCGTTTTTGAAAATAGGTATGCCTTATCCGCTTCCTGACCAAATGATTCTTGAATTTGCATCTAAAGTTCACAAAATAATTGTTATTGAGGAACTTGATCCCATTATTGAGGAGCATTGTAAGGTTCTTGGTATTCAGGTGACGGGTAAAAATAAACTTCCTCTTTGTGGTGAATACAGCGCTGATTTACTTGGCGAAAAATTACTTGGAACTAAAATCGGAACATATTCTCTTAATGATGAGATACTGCCTGTTCGTCCTCCTGTAATGTGTAATGGATGTCCTCACAGAGGCCTTTTCTACTCAGTTAACAAATTAAAATTAATAGTTACAGGTGATATAGGTTGTTACACCCTTGGAGCACTACCTCCTTTGAATGCACTGGATACATGCATATGTATGGGCGCAGGATTTACAGCGGCTCATGGCTTTAATAAGGCTAGAGGCAATGAATTTTCTAAAAAAGTTATTGGTATCATGGGTGACTCCACATTCACTCACTCAGGAATGACCGGTCTTGTTGATATTGTCTATAATAAAGGAATCAGTACAGTGCTTATTTTGGATAATTCAATAACAGGCATGACAGGACATCAGAATAATCCTGTAAATGGATTTACTATAAAAGGCTTACCTACAAAGCAAGTTGATTTGCAAAAACTAGCATATGCAATTGGTTTTGAACGTGTAACAGTAATAGATCCATTTGATGTTGATAATACTATTAAAGTGCTTAGAGAAGAAACTAATGTTGAAGAGCCATCAATTATAATTGTTCAGCGTCCTTGTGCTTTACTTAAATCTGTTAAGTATTCCGGATGTTCTGAAGTAGACTATGATAAATGCAAACGTTGTATGCAATGTATGAAAATCGGATGTCCTGCAATATCTGATGTTGACGGGAAAATAACTATTGACGAAACTCAGTGTGTAGGATGTGGCTTATGTGAGAATGTTTGCAAATTCGGAGCTATGAGTGTAAAGGAGGACTGCAGTGTTTAAGACTAAATCAATTATGATAGTGGGAGTTGGCGGACAGGGAACACTATTGGCAAGCAGAATAATCGGAAGCGCTCTGATATCTCAGGGGTTTGATGTAAAAATGTCTGAAGTTCATGGAATGGCTCAGCGTGGTGGAAGTGTTGTTACTTATGTTAAATATGGCTCAAAGGTTTTTTCGCCGATTGTCGAAAAAGCTGGAGCAGATGTTATCCTTGCATTTGAGGAACTTGAAGCTGCCCGCTGGATTTCTTATTTAAAACCATCAGGAACAATAATATCAAATAAGCAGAAAGTAAATCCTATGCCGGTTATTATCGGGGCAGCTAAATATCCACAGAAATTGACAGAAAAAATTGATAATATGGTTGAAAATAGTATATCGCTTGATGCTTTAACTCTTGCCAAAAAAGCTGGTACATATAAAGCTGTAAATGTTGTTCTAATAGGAGTTATGGCAGCTGTTATGAAAGAAGATAAAAACTTATGGTTGAAAGCTCTTGAAAATACTGTTCCAGCTAGGTTTCTTGAAATGAATAAAATGGCATTTGAACTAGGTTATACGGCTGTATAAAAATTAATAAAGACATAATAATAATTAAGGTGTAAAATAATATAAATGGACTAGAGGTATTTTAGGGCATTTTATTCTTTGGAGGATTTATGGCATTATCCAGTGAACAATGGACAACTGAGAAAAATAGGCTTAAGAAACTGTATGATATCATTACCGTTAATATTGAGGTGCTAGAAGCAAAATTTCAAAACAGTCTGTCTGAAATTAAAAACGCAAATAAGGAAATGTGGAAGACCGGAAAAAGTCATCATTATGATTTTGATGATATTGTTGAAAATTTATCTTTGCTAGATGGTGTCCAGTCTAACATTATGCGTCACGATAACATAATGCTTCAGCTCAAAAAAATGTACCTGCTTCAGAAATGTGCATATTTCGGTCGAATTGATTTCAAAGAAACTGATTATGATGATATTGACATGATATATATCGGCACTTCAACTCTTGAAGGTGACGGTACTGAATTATTGATTTATGACTGGAGAGCTGCTGTCAGTAGCATGTTCTATGAGTGTGAAACGGGTGAAGCGAGTTTCATAAGTCCATCAGGCAAAATTGATGGAGAAATCTTACTTAAAAGACAGTATAAAATATTTCGTGATGAAATTGAGTCAATGTTTAATTCTTCAATTATTATTGAAGATGAAATTTTACAAAGCATATTAAGTGAAAGTAAAAATAGCCGCATGGGGACAATTGTGTCTAGTATTCAAAAAGAGCAGAATAAAGCGATTAGGGATGAAAACCATAAAATAGTTTTTGTTGACGGACCAGCCGGAAGTGGTAAAACTTCAATAGCTCTGCATAGAGCTGCTTGGTTAATGTATAGATATCGAGATAAAATGAAAGCTCGCAATATAATGGTTTATTCACCAAATGATATTTTCAATGATTATATATCAGATGTTCTTCCTGAGCTTGGCGAAGAAAATATGCAGATGTCAACTTTCATGAGTCTTGCCCTTGCTTACCTTGGCCGGAAATATAGATTTATGGATAAATATACCCAAATGGAAAGTATTTTGAATAATACTTCAAGAGTTGACAAAGAATCTATAAGAGAAAAAAGCAGTGCTGAATACGCCAAAGAATTATATGGATTTGTTAAGTATCAAAAAGATACTGGCTTTATTTTCACTGATATTGAAACAAATGGGAATGCTCTTGCTACTGAATGGGAACTTAAGACATTGTTTTATCAAGATTACAGCATGCATAATATCTCAACTAGACTTGAAAAAATTTACACTTTACTTGAAAAACGACTAATAAATGTTACTCGAAAAATCCGAAAAAACTATGTTGAAACAGCTAAGAATGATCATAATGAAGGTAAAAAAGCCGCATACTTTGCCAAAAGTACAGTTGAAGAATTAAGAAGAGCTTCCTACCGACTTACACATCCAGACCCATTTGAAATTTATTATAAATTTTTATTACATACTAATAGACAAAGTCATGCGGTGCAATTCAGAAAAAACCTTGATATAAACACAATTCATTATGAAGATATTGCTCCTGTAATGTTATTAAAACTTCTTATGGGATACACCAGAGAGTTTACAGAAATAAAACATTTGATTATAGATGAAGTACAGGACTATTCACATATCGAAATGATAGTTTTCTCTATGTTGTTTAAAAAAGTTCCTATGACACTGCTTGGTGATGCGAATCAGGCGATTAATCATCTTACAGACAGCGGAGATTTAAAAAGTTCAGTGATGGGTGAATCTTATACGGTTAAACTTGAAAAGAGTTATAGATCTACGCGACAGATTACAAAATTCTGTTATGCTCTTCTTGGAAGAGGAATAGGATATGAATATGTTGATAGAAACGGTGATGAACCAAAAGTTATAAAATCTTCTGGAGAGATATCAGTTGATGTAAAAAAACAATTAGATTTTTTCAAGAACAATGGGAATACATCAATAGCAATTATTACAAAAACAGCTGCATCTGCTGAGAAGCTTTATGCCGAGTTAGATGATAAAACTATTGGGATTCTAAGAAAGTCAGATATTTCATTTTCAATGGGCGCAGTAGTATTGCCGTCTTACCTTGCGAAGGGACTTGAATTTGATGCTGTAATCGTAATTGATACAAATCAGGAACATTTTAGCGAAGATAAAGATCGCAAGTTATTTTATACATGTTGTTCAAGGGCATTACATGATCTATGTGTGATATATGAAGATATAGCACCATATAATATAGAAAAAAATTGGGAGATGACAAAATGAGTGACAACTTTTTTAAAGAAGATATCCGGAATTTTATGGGTATTGATGTTTCTTACTATGAAAATATAGATGAAACTGATTTGGCAATAATTTTTATTGTACATGGTCTTGCTGAACATTCTGCTCGTTATGTGAAGCTTGGTAAAAGTCTTAAAGAAAATGGTTATGGATGTGCAGCAGTTGATCTACCGGGACATGGAAAAACAGCTGGCGAACCGGACAAATGTGGAGAATGGCCGAAAAATGGGTTTGATTTTTGCATTGAAACTGTTAACAAGGGAATTGAACAACTTATAGAAAAATATAAAAAACCAATAATTTTATTGGGGCATAGTATGGGTTCGTTTATATCATTAGGTTATATAGAAAAATATGGTCATAAAATTAAAGGTTGTATTTTATCCGGTACAAATGATATGCAGCCTTCTGCTCTTTTGGTAGCAGGGAAAATTGTTGCATCAATTCAATCTGCTTTAAAAGGATCTACTCATAAAAGTAAGTTGCTGGATTCA
>Ga0307989_1000516_pt1 | contig 25120 bp, 15 predicted proteins | sample EllFjometagen185_FD_203164 | JGI IMG/M metagenome (GOLD analysis project Ga0307989, IMG submission 203164) | Marine microbial communities from Ellis Fjord, Antarctic Ocean - #185 | ecosystem: Environmental > Aquatic > Marine > Unclassified | place: Southern Ocean | collected 2014-10-08 | reverse complement strand
AATTATGGCTATAGACCCAAAGATCTTTATGCAATCCTTTCAGGATCAAATGAAAGAACAGAAGGCGGTATATACGAGATATCGTCAATCTGAAATGCACAAAGAAATGGAACAAAAATTAGAGGATTATGATAAATTCTAATTTTGGTTTATGATCGGCATGAAGCTTTCTATAAATAGCTTCATGCTGGTCGTGATATGTCCGTTACTAACTGGCAGCTTGTTTGGTCAAAATTCATACCCTGAATGGTTCCTCCATCCTGTAAAATATCCTCAATACATAACGGGGTATTCCACAGCAGGGGCAATCGAGGCTATAGATGATGCTATATGGAGATACTCATTGTCAAAAGAAGGCTATTTGGTAGGAGATGCGAGCTTTTTTAACGACGAGGATAAGTGGGAGAAGGATTATCTCATTGAAGCCCAAGCACCTCTAATTAAGAATGACCAGCTCCGACAAATTTCTTGTTTTAAAACATCCCTTTACAGTGGGGGAGAACAAATTTGCATTTTTGAGAAGAAAATGTACGAAATAATTGAGAAAACGACTTTTGTTGAAGAGCATGTATCTGACATGAGACCAATATGGGTTCGTAAGGGACCATTCTTCACTGAAAAAGATGATTACTATGCTGTTGGCAAATATGTTCTAAAAGGGAATGAGAACGATGCCTGGAGGACCGCCGAAGAAGCTGCGTTGGTGGAGCTTGCAAGTGCTGTAGGTCTTGGCGTGTATCAATCAGAGTCAAAACGTAAAATAAAACAAGGTCGTTCCAATACTCCTGAGACAGAAGAGTCCGTAAAAATATTGACTTATTCCTTTAATCATGAATTCAGGGATTTGCAGGTTCTGGAGAGGTGGCTTGACTATCAGGAAATGGATCCCGATAAAAATGTACGAGCCTACATATATGTCCTAGTTCGTATTAAAGCCACAAACATCAAACAACATTTGACGAGGAACTAATGAAATATATTTTTGGCTTAATCTTCATAGCTATTAGTCTTATCCAAGCTCAAACGTCATGCGTTAACTACTCACCAGTAAACAATGAAAACAGGTTTGTATTAGTTGTTGATGTCTCTGGAAGTATGAATGGACAGCCTCTTAAGGATGCAAAAGCGGGATTGAAAGCGTTTGTAAATAAGATGGGGTTCAGTGATATAGCTGCACTGATTTCATTCAACACCTCAGTGACTATCTCTCATCCCATGACAAATAATAAGCGAGATCTCGATAAGGTAATCGATGCATTGGAGGCTACAGGGGGAACACATATTTATGATGCAGTGGCAAAAGCACTTGAGATGTGTAAGGGATACGAAGAGTACAGTGCGGTGGTTCTTTTTACAGATGGACAAGATGGTGGATCTCAATTCACACCCAAACAAATAGAAAGTATGATTGGATACCAAGGAAGTGCCTTTTATGCCATCGGACTTGGTCAAGTTGATAAGCAATCTTTGATGACCCTTGCAGAAAAAGCTTCAGGTGAATTCGAAATTGCATCAACAAGTACAGCTTTGAAACAGCTATATGAAAAAGCCATGGAAATTTATAGAAAAAAACATGTCGAAAAGCGCAATCAGACTAGTCAGATTCAAATTCATTCTATGCCGGCCCAAAAGAAGGTCCTAATTGATGGTAAACATATTGGCAGGACACCCTTAAAAATTTCAAACATCTTACCCGGTGACCATGAAGTAAGTGTCGTATTTGATACAGGTGAATGGAATTGTAATACTGCTATGCAGGCTGGTATGCTAGGCGAATTATTTGCTGTAGAATCAGAAGTGACCAAAAATATTGCTGTACTGAGCATCCCCCACGGCTCTGCAGTATTCCTCGATGATGATTTCCAAGGCTATAGTTCGGATGTTGGAGCAAGAGCCACTAAAAAGAAGACGGGGCTACTTTTCAAGCGTACGATAAACGTTTCAGACTATTCTCGTGAGTTAATAATTCAGCATGTTCCTGTCGGTCAGCATGTTCTAACAATTATTCCATTTTCTAGCTCAGAAGTATCATCCGGTTTCAAGAGTGTCAAGTTTCCGTTTAAAATGGGTAAGGACAACCTGATCATATCTGTTGATGCGCTTAGAGATGAAACAGATTTACAAGTAACCACGGAAGATCTCGTTCCTAAAAAAGGACGATTCAAATTGGATCAATCGACTATTTTTGATGATTTTTAAGCGCCCATATATGAGTATAAGCCAAGTTATACTGAAGCTTATACATAATGTATCAAGCATTTGCCTGAGATGCATGGGATAGCCAGCCATGAAAAAACTGTCATTATTATTCATTTTCATCAGCCTTATTTACTCTTGTTCTTCCCAAAGCAAGAATTTAAAAAAATCTACTCGAAATAATAATAAGCAGATATCAAATATCGAACAGGTCAGACGGGCATTAGATGCTGGACACGAGGCCGTATTTGTCAAAGATCCTGCGAAGTGGGACTTAAATGATAAAAATTATATCTATGCTGAAGGATGTGAAATCAAGACAACCGAGTTGAATCCTGGTGAAATTATTTCAGATCTTAAGGGACGGGTTTTAACTGACCTTGCTGAACGATTAGAGATTACCATTGAATCAATTTTTTTCAGTTCGCTGATGGAAGATAATGATGGCATTACTGATTACAAAAATTCTATTATTAAGACCTACTCAAATGCGAAATTTACTAGTGATGATTTTGAGCTGATTATCTCTCCACAAATGGAAAAGATAAAAAATGGAGTATATATTTGCGTAAAAGCTAGGCTTAATAAAAAACAATATATGGAACGCTTGGAGCGTGAGAAAAAAACCAACGAACTCTTGGCCTATGATGAGTTTCGTGGTGCTAAAACGAGTTATGATGAGGGTCACATGTCGGTATGCATCAATCGACTCATCAAATGCAAATATTATGTAGATCTTGGGGGAGGGTACAAAATTGTTGAATATTATCGAGATAGTATGCAACCCCAGATGTCAATTTCAAGCCAGCTTGATGAACTCACGCAGGATGTTAAAAAACACCTGTCGTTCAAGTTCGAAGAGCACTCTGATATTAGTCAAATTATATTCAAGGGTAGGAATAGCAGAGTCCTCAAAGTAAGGGTATACTCGAGTATCAACTCAAACATCGATTTTCAGGGAGTAGAACTTGAGCTGGTATCTCCAGAAAATGGTTTGTTGGTGAAATCACAGTCAAGCATAGACATATCCGGATATGCAAGCTTCGATCTTAGTGGCATACCTATCGGAATAGATAAGGTTAATTTTATTTTGCGCCCTTCAATAAATCTTGGGACACTTCCTGATAAGGAATGGGCAAATAATCCAAGCTATTCAGACTTTATGAGTAAATTTCACATCACTCAAGTGGGAATATTACACGACCCATTCCCCAGGAATAATTTGATATCTGTTATTACTCTATCGCAGGATGTAAGATTTTTAAAGCTTAGAGAGAATCGACTATATACAGAAATGCAGACCTTACTGTCCGATGATTCACAATTTTTTAATCTTTTGGCTCGAGGAGCTGGCCCCCCAGAGGAGGAGTTGAAAAGTTTATTAATGGCGAATAGTAGATTGTCCAAAAGCCACGAAAGTCAGCTGAGTGTATGTAACATGATAATAAGACTATCCATTGAAAAATCGGTATCTCAAGATTTCCGCATTAAATCAGGGAAAAAAGAATATGATATTTCATTATCTCTATTGGCAGTAGATTCAAGAGCTTTTGTTGTTCTAGGAACAACAGCCTTGGAAGATTCATTCTCGGAATCGGATCTCCTGGACGGGGTTGGCAGGCTTTATCAGCAGTTCATGGATGAATATTTTTACCAAACAGTTGAAATATTAACAGACAAGCAGTTGAAACACAGATATTTAGTGAATGGACTAAAATATGAGTCTACAAACAAACAAAAATCGATTTTAATAACTGATGTGTCAAGATATCATCCAGTAAAGGTTGATATAATTGATCCTGACTTTCGAAATGAGACAGTTACTCTACCACCATTAGAATTTTCTTATACCACGACAAATAAAAAGTTGCATCAATCCTTGGATATTAGAACGAGTGAAATAAGTCTTACCCCTAAAGCAGGAACATTAAGTCTAATTACACGCGACTATGATACCGGTGAAATATTACCACAAGGTATGGGGTATTCTCCAGAATCTAAAATATGGCAAAATTGGTTTCTCTTTTTTCCCAAGAATGTTTTCAAATCAGATTCTAACAATGTGGTTTACAAGAACCTTCCTCCGGGAAACTATACCGTCATGGCTTCCCAAGATGGTTACACCGCTTCTCTTCCTAGTTTTAAAACTATTTATGACGATTTGGAAGTAAATGGAGAACAACGGCTGACTATCAGACTCTCCGAGAAATCATTACTGTTCGCAGTAGGATTGTCGACAACATATCCCGGTGCTGGACACTACTATATGGATAAGCCTATTGTCCAATATACCATACCAGCAGTGCTTTATACAGGGGCTATCCTATACTCGTGGAATAGATATAATTCCTACGTAAGTTTTAAGGACGAGTTCACACGGTATCAGAATTTGTATTTCTCCGAATCAGCCCCAGCTCTTGTTCAGCAGTATAAAATTGATGCACAGAGGTCGTACGATAAAATGGACGTTGCGAGGACTCAGCTGTATCTGGGAATTGGTAGTGCAGTCGCAACAAATGTTTTGACGAATACTATGCTAATGATTCAGAAACGACTTAGCAAGTAAAAAAAATGACGCGTAAATTTCATTTTCTTTTCCTGAGTGCCATAATTCTCAGTTCAATCCCTGCCTGTTCATTAAATGAACCAGATTACAATTTAGATTTTGGAAGGTCTGAGACAGCTCCCAAAGGGGTGTCTGCTATGCCAATTGATTTATTCTCAATCGAAATAGTATGGTCAGTAGATGAACTGGATCATATAGAAAAATTTATTATTTATAGATTTGCAAGTTTAAGTGAGGCAAGTGCAACCCCGTTTGAACAGATTCAGACACTTTCGATAGATGATATTCAGCCAGGGAATCAGGGAGAGTATTCTTTTGTAGATTCAAATGTCGTTCCTGGAAGATATTACTATTACCAAATTACAGCGCAATATGGTAAGAACGAATCATTAGTCTCAGTTACCGCTCTTTGCCATTTTGTAATACCGCCACCCACAATAGAAACATCGATTGAAGGTAGTCAAGGAAATATCCTGAGGCAGCGCATTGAATTTTCTGATTCAGGTTTTGATGCGCTCGAATTATCACGATTCTCCGCGTCCGACACATTGATACGAGAAATTGATCAAAATGTCTCATCTGGAGAATTCATAATTGACGATACCCTGCAATTCAGTTTCGCAGATACAATCTCCAATTTCAAAAATAGAGTGTTGTTCGAATATGAGAATATAAGACCAAATAATTCATATACTTATCAAGTTCGTGGCATTACATACCGTGACTCAATAAGACGAACTACAGGCTATAGCGATGGAAATGAAGTATCAATCGTGCTAGACTATCCTGCACGCATAAAGTCAGTGCCTTTTTCGTCAGATTCAGCACGGATATATTTATCAGATTTTGAAATTCAGCCATATGATTCAATTCTTGTTTACAGTGCATCAGGCGATTCTTTTATCTATAAACAGGCATTATCAATTACAAATGTGCAACGAATAAGGGACCTTGATGGAGCAGAATTAATCATTTTTGAAGTTCCCTTAAGTGATCCCTACAACATGGGGATAGTATTATGGAATGAGTATGCCCATTCATATTCAATAATTGATGACTTCTTAAGCACTATCCCTGTCATGCCTTTGGTCGTTAGTGGTTTTCGTTTAATCGAGGAGGGTTACTTAAATCCAGGATGCCATGATGTAGACTGTGCTGAAGGTACATTTCCTATAGAGAAATATTACTTGGCCATTTATGAGACGACAAATATTGAAACTGAACAATGGCCACCTAATCCAGGCGAATTACCGATTGACAATATTTCATGGCAAGAAGCTGTTGATTTCTGTTCAGATCTCTCATTGGTTTTTCCCGAATATACATTTACCCTGCCCAGTGAAGCTGAATGGGAATATGCGGCGAAATACAATCCGGAAAGCATGGTAAATGCATCTTATCCCTGGGGTGAAAGAATTGATATCTACCATGCAAACTATGGAAATTCACAAGCTGGAGTGCTTGGTGTGGGTTTATATCCCTACACCAGTCAGTTTGGACAGTATGATATGGCGGGAAATGTATTTGAGTGGGTTATGAATGGGTATTCAGAAATATTTGCTCCAGATTCTGTAATGCCAGTTGATGAAAATTATAAAATGATTCGAGGCGGGGGGTACTGGAGTAATCCAGAAGATGTTAGGACTGTTAGTAGAGAATTCCTGCCCGTTAGTGCTTCTATACCCGGAGTGGGATTTAGAGTGAAAATGATGATGGATGGAGAGATTTAGAAAATGAAATATTGCTCAGTATTTGCTTGTTTATCTACTATGATTCTAATTAACTGCTCAATTATGTCCCCACCACTAACTGTTGAAACAATCAATGTGGACTCGAAGGATGCTCAAGGGGTGCCCAATCTTAAGATTACAATCCAGGTTGAGGACCAAGGCACCCAATATGATGAAGTGACAGATGAAAATGGAGTTATCAAATTCTCGAAAATTAAATCAACTCAATTCAAAATACTTGTGGCCGGTGAAGGGAAGTATTTCCCAATTGATTCCACCGTAGTATTATCAACCCTAAAATCGCCGTTCACATTAGAAATAGAAGAGCTAAAAACAATAATTAGCGGAAAGGTTTATGAGGATAGCACTCATAAGGGAATTGATAGCTGCGTGATTGTAACAGAGCCAGCTACAAGCCAGGCAATTACAAATAGTTTTGGAGAATATGTTTTGAAATCAAAGCTAATTACGAATACCCCTTATACTTTTAAAGCGATGCATAAGGGTTACTTGCCTGGCGATATTAAGTCAATAAAGTTGAATATTAACGGAGAAAATCGTGTGCCGTTGATCGAACTTGAAAAAATTCAGCGTGCCAATATACTAGATCCCACGGGGGAGAGCAATTACCCTCCTACCCGTGGAGCTGGTACATTGCTAAATAGAATAAAGAAAGATGATTAAAGATGATGGCAAAATTACTCAAAAACGTACTTCTCCCATCATTTGTAATTTGTATAGCATTGCTTCAGATACAGTGTGAAAACCCCCGTGATATTGTAGTCCACATTTCAGAACAAAACCAAATCCATGGAATTTCCGTCTCATATACACTTACAAGAGATGGTGCAATCATATATTCTAAAAAACCTTTTAATGGGAAAACGAATACAGCAGGAACTCTGTGGAGTAAAGTCCAGAATGCTAAAAAAGGAGATCGTTTAGAGATTTATGCTACAAGATCTGGATACACCGTGAAACCTGTAATCCCGATTAGGATTATTGCTAATGAAAAGGAAATCGTAGTAAAGCTCGAAGCCATAACTTTAGCAAAAACAATATCAATATACTCGGATCCGCCAGTTAAAGGTATCTCAGTCCATCTTGACAAAGGAGGAAGTAAAAGTCTTGTCGGAGTTACCGATAAAGACGGAAAACTAAAAGTAAACCTTGATCCCCAAATCTGGAGTTCTGTGCACTTTTCGTTTTCTCACTCAAAGCTGACACTTAAAACCAATCGAAGACTCACTCTTAAAAATTTTGAGGATATAGATTATACTTCTATAAAACTTGTTCCCTTTCCATCGCAAGATCTTCGCTATAAAATTGTAATTTTGAATGCAATTGACAACTCCCCCGTTATAGGCGCAAATGTAATTGTTAATGGGATAGAAAACGTTAATAGCTCCGACAAATTAGGTATAGCGACATTGGATATTGCAAATTCGTTTCTGCTCGAAAATAATTTAAGTCTCTATTCGACACTTCAATTAGAGATCTCAAAAAATAAATATGAAACGGTCGATCATTCTCTTCAGATTAACGAAGTATACGGCTCCTCCACTGCGCCAATCGACACACTATTACTTCAGCCAGCCAATAAATTGAATATTAGGATAGTAGATGATGCTAGTAATCCACTTTCAAATGTAAAAATTTATGTGAACAGTACAGATATAATCACGTCTAACGAAAAAGGAATTGCTGAGTATATCTTTCAAGCTAGGCGATCAGGCGAGAAAATTAGTCTGAGCATTTCAGAGAAAAACATGTTGCCCGTTAGCAGGGATGTAACGCTTGGGACGATTGAAAAAACAATCACCATTACCACATCCGCTTTTAATTACTATCTATCAGTTATAGATGTAGTTACAGGAAGTAGTCTTGAAGATATAGTGCTACAATCAAAAACTGGGGGTGTCTCCTTTAGCAAATCCTCAAATGGAAAATATCAGCTGTTGTTTGATGCAATTGATAAAGACTACTCGCTCGTTCTTTCTGACAGAGATGAGAAATACGAACCCTATACTTTCAATATTAGGCCTGGCAAAGAAAATTTGGGAAAAGATCAAGTCCTTAAATTAAACCCTAAAACATACGCCCGTTTTATTGTCAAAGATAACTCTGGAAAATTGCTGCAAGGTGCTGAAGTGGCCACTTTGGCAGGAAGCCTGGGTAAGACAAACAAGGAGGGTGTACTTCAGATTGATCTAAATTACCAGGACGAATCTGTTTTATTTATCGTAAAGAAGTCATATCACAAAACTTTTGAAGTAATAAGATTCCTGAAACCCGGGGAAACTTTGATTGCAGCTAGTCTAATCCCACTTGAAATGCAAATAACTTTAAAGGATAGTGAATCTGAAAGGGTCATAGTTGGCGAAACGGTTTGGATAAATGGGAAAAATTATACCTCAATTGAAAATGGTCTTATCACTTATGTCCCAAAGAAGGATAAATTAGAAATCAAACTTGATTATCGTGGTGATAAGAAAACCTATCTACAAAAGAAATTGATCCATAAGTATGATTTTTCATCCAATAGGAATGTTGTATTCAAACTAACCCCACGTCCCTCGATCAAAATTAAGACAATATTCATTGATCCTCGGGGGAACAAGGGTGAAATACCAGGTGTTACTATTTATCAAGATGGGAAGAAACTTGGATTGTCTAATGATAATGGTGAGTTCACAGTCGAACTAGATGCACCAGGAAAGAGCTATATTCTGGAAGGAAAGAAAAAAACCTTCATCGGAGAACCTGTTGAAATACCGGCAGAACGTCAGACAGTATATACTGTTGATATTATCCTACAAGGTATCACAGGTACCATAAGTGTAATGGATATATATTCCAATCAAATAGCCGGTCTGAACATATCTGTGGACGGAGCCCTTCCATCCCAGACAAATCGATGGGGCCAAGCGGTAGTCCGATTAATTGCATTAAAGGTACCTGTTAATATCGTAGTGACAGACCCTATGAATCGGTATTTGGAAGCTTCCTTTACCCATACCTTCAATGAAGCTAAAGATACTAAAACCATTGAGGTTAGACCTAAACCTGTGCCTATGCAAGTTTCTGTTGGGTATTCGGATGGTTCAATTGCCATTGCAGATATTGAGGTGTTACCATCCCCTGGCAAGACCAGTCAAACAAAGTTTCACCTAATCGCCGGAATAGTTGACATTGAGGTATACAAACCAGGGCACTATGAAGTGAAATATACGACAAATGATTTCATCTTCGGTACACGTGAAATTGAAATTAAATTAGGTGAAACTGCAAAACGTGTGAATTTCATGATTCCAAACGCCAGCATGCGGATCTTAGTAGATAAGGAGGAGGTAGTTCCTGTTTATGTTTATGCACGGAGTAGTGGAAATGATGATTTTAAACAATCATTGGGCATGATTAATGGTGATGGTATCGCAAAAATTGATCTAAGCGATCGTGGGTATATGGAGTATAAATTAGTTTTTACCCGACCTGGTTGGGGCTCTCCTTCTGAAGAGGTCGTAAAGCTACTCACACCGGAGCAATTATTTGACTTAACGCTGGGTGGAGAGTACCTGAAGTGCAAGAAATATGAAGCTCGACAGGAGTGGCAAGAAGCCTGTGATGCTTGTGCCGAGGTAAAAGAAAATGATCCGAAATATTGTGACGCTGTTTCAACTTTAATACTACTATATCGCGACAAGTTGAACAATACTCAAAAAGCTACCTTTTATGCCAATCAATATACAGACATGATGTCTTCTAATTGTGGTGAAGAGTGGGAATATTACTCAATTTATCTCTCTCTCCTATCACAAATGCAAACAATACCAGAGAATTACATAAACGATAATCAGATATCTGATTTATTTCAGGATTTCATGAAAGTGGTCATATTCCAGATCAAAGGGCAAACCCGAAAAAATGAACAAATCCAATTTGTGAAACAAGCATGCGCCGATATCGCATGTAAAATGATTGAAGACATACAAAAAAAACATGCTAGAACATTTGATATTTTAGAAAAAGGCACATTACGAGTGGAAGCTGATAGAGTAAATGACGACCTGCAAGTATATATTCAGGGTCTTCCAGCAGATTTAAGTGAATACTATGACAATAAGGCTTCAAGTTCCTTGGCGAAAATGTAGGAGTATGGAAATGAATAAGCGAACGATCACCTTGGCTCTTACAATCGCAATTCTTATAGTCATTGTTTATAAAATATTCGGACCTAGGACCGGTCCTGGATACAGTGATGGCAGTGGGAATCTTCAATCTAAAACCTCACATATTGATCCTTTTGTTCAAATTGAATTCAATAATGGCTACTACGGGGAAAGCAATTATCAAAGACACATGGAAAATTGGTTGCTGGTTGAAAAATCCATTGACGATCTAGTCGGGCGAAATATTACATCATCGAATTATCTTGATTCGTTAAAAATTGCCAGGTTTATGCTAGAGTGTTATATTTCCGATACGTATATGCAGGCCTTTAATCTGGCCTCAAAGCTGTCCACGGATCTTTACATCGCACCTCCATCAACAACAACAAATCCTCAACTACCGCTACGATTTAGTACGGACTTTACAACTCATTCGAGAAAAGTTGTTTCTGAAGTTATTCCAATGATTGCGAAAAATACTCAAATGGGGATGCCTTTAAGGCAGATGGTTGTTCAATTATCCGAGGGTGTGTTCTCTAAAGATAAATGCTCGAATGTGGATCAGATTACAACTGATGCGATTGCTCAGGATGATAGCTCAGCCTTTGTCTTGGATCCCCTTGTGTATGCAGAATTATCCCAATGTTTCCAAATGCAAGCAGTTAATCACTATCAGAATGACTTATCAGGACAAATAAAGGAGAGTGTTGAGACCTTTGCTTCACAGTTAAAGTATGTAGGTCTGCTAGGAGACGAGATTAAACATACCTCTACTTTAAGAGTATTCGCAGATAGCCACTTTATCGCTTCCCTTATGGATTCATCGCGAAATCTCCTTTATATGGAAGACATTGCCAATTCAATTGCGGTACTCGTTTTTAGGGACATTTTACCACTTGGCGAGGGGAGGAAAATATTGGCAAATACAAATTTTCCCTTCTCCGCACTTTTATTGGATCTCATTATTTCGGAAGTCTCAGGGCAGTTAGAATCAATGGAGTCCTATAACATTCCTTCATTGGGTGAAGTGGCTGAAATTGACAACCCTATTCTGGCCCCCATGCTTGTCATTCGCCTAGCAAGCTACCTGGAGAAAACCGGCCATCCGATTGAGGCCTCTTCATTCATTAATTCATTTTGGTTCCACGATGCAAATACTTTTCCACCAAAAACATGGTGGTTTAACAATTATCCAAAATTCTTAATTGAATCATATGCACTTGGGCGATTAGATGGTGGTCAGCTACCCTTGTGGGTGTCTGCCTACTATTCAATATCTGGAAGTGATAAGGGACTAGCAGCTATTCTTGAATTAGGTAAATACTACAATATGATTGTTTTCCCCCGGACTCCTGCCATTACTACCGGTTCTACAAACTAACTGTGACTACAAAATTGCGACTAATCATTGTGGAGATTCATACATGAAGCACCTTCGCTATTCATCATTTTTATTGCTATTATTAATTATTTGTGGACCGGCTAAATCGCAAGATTATTTTGGGATGAAGTACGCCGAATCTGTCATCCATTCCGAAGCTTTTGACCCCATTTATGGTCGAAGAAGTGGGGATCAGATAAGAATTGGTGAATTTATTTTTAGTCGCCTATGGAGATGGAATGATAGACTGAATCTTGAGGCAGATCTCCTGGTGAGTATTCCAGAGCTGACCCAGGATGGAAGTGGTCTGATGTGTAAGCTTAAACCAAACCTTAGATGGCCAGATGGCAAGCCTCTAACGTCGAAAGACATTGCTTTCACCATTAACGTATACAAAATGAATAGTAAAACTTACTTGAAAGAACAATGTGCCAACACCCAATGTGAAATTATTAATGAGCGAGAATTTATTCTTAGGCCCAAAAAAGAGACTGCCAATTTTGCATTTTATACTCAAATCGATTTTGCGAATATCCAAATATTTCCTGAGCATATTATTCAGGATCCCATTTTGAATCCAAAGGATAAATATGTTGGTCGTCCGATGGGTTCTGGACCTTTTCAAATATCTGAAATTGACCAAACTGGCTCAAGGACTGAGATTATTTTTAAACGGAATCCATATTCCCACGAGAAAGGGCCAAATTTCAAGATTAGGGAAATTAGAGCGGTTACAGAACCAAGTTTTTCAGCACAATGGCAAAATATCCGAACAGACAATGATGAAAGTTATAAGGATGGTGACCACAAAATCGACCTCCTTATTGAGGAAATATCTCATAAACGGCTAATTAGCCAGTTAAGGGCAATGGGTCATCTAAAGCGACAAAGATATGCTCGTAATTCTTGGACTGCTTTAGCCTTGAACACACGGAAGTCACATCTTAACTCAACTGCATTTAGGGTTGAATTAGATAACGTGCTTGATGATAAGCGTATTATTAAGTCAAATTATGGGGACTCTGCAAAAGATATTACAGGTCCATTTATTCGGGATTATGGCATTTACATGGAAGAATTGACGGATAGGGTCGCTCCAACTGGCGAAATTATAGCTAGTCTGGAATCTCAAGGGTATTCGTTTGACAAAAAGAAAAGGAAATTGTATTGGGTGGATCCTGCTAAGGGCTCAAAAACCGAGGTTGAGCTCCGACTTATTTATAATCGGGATTTTGTTGCGACTGATAGCCGAGAACAACATGCACTTAGCTATATGATTGAAAAGTTTTCCGAAATAGGGATAGCCATTATTAAGGATGGCTTGACACGTGAAGTATTTTACGAGAGGATAGAGGATCACCAGTATTGGGACATCGCATTTTTAAGATATACATTTGGATGGGACAATAACATTTCACCAATATTTACAATTTTCAACGACACTGGATACGAAAACTCCCAATTAACTAATGAGTTGAAAATATTTCAAAATAGCCAGGAAGCTGCCAAACGCCGCTCGGGGGAGCGTATACATCAGCACTGCTATGATAATGTCCCATACATATTTCTTTGGCATGTTGATCCAGAAATGTATTACCGTAACATAATTAATGATGTGACCATAACACCTATGACATTTTTTACAACAGTTGGGTGGTGGTCTGTGCAGCCACGATAACCGAAACTGCTATGGATTAATTCTGTATGCTTAGTATCATTACACGATATATAGTGATTCTGTTTTTATCATTATATCTAATATTCTCTTTATTGAATAGGATAGGGAATAATAGTGATTCTGAGCCTCGTTCGTTTATTACCTGGATGAGCATCGCAAGTCACTCAGGGCACGAGACCGAGAATTTTCAGCATAGCATCAGTCTACTGCCCACATCCGATCCGAATAATACATCAGTTGGCAGCGCATTTTTTACTTCTTTTATCATCACCTCACTCTCCTTATTACTTATCTGGCTAATTGTGACATTACTTAACACACTTCTGATAAGGTCACCAAGAGTGGTAACCTCATTAGCTGCATTGATAAATAATACACTGGAACTCCTCTCAGGGCTCCATGTTCTTGTCTATGGCTTAATATTGTACATCATGTTTGGAGTAGATGTGAATAGCCTTGTAATCATGTTTGTCATTGGAGTTGGGAGTAATATCTATTTCGACCTGTCAAGTGAGCAGAGGCTATTTCTGCATGCCATCCTTGAAAAGGATTATGTACTCAATGCTAGGGCGACGGGTGATTCAGTCCTAAAACACATATTTCGACCTGTTGGAGTATTTACAATTGCCCAATTGTTAGGTTCATGGCCCACTGTTTTAACGAATGCTATTTTTATTGAAATTGTATTTCAGAGATATGGGATAGGCAGCTTACTCTATCAAAATATTTTTGCACCTGGTAGGAAAGACATGTTCCCAGAAGTAGATATATTAATGTATGTGTCTGGTATTGTAATCGTGTCCATCCTTTTGGTTAGTCTTTTGAAAGAATTATTTATGCTGCAGCTAAGGGATGATCGCTAAGGTGAGAAAACTTCTTAATCTCATACAGTTCGCTCTGACAATATGCATCATGGTCTTATTGCTAATTGCCTTGGTATCTCCTTCACAATTATCACCAATATTAGATAGTGAAGGATATCCCATTGCTAATCACTCCATTAGCTGGACAACTCCTGTGGGGTCAGATTATTACGGGATAGATGTTTTTCAAAAACTTTACATAGCTCTTTTTAACAACATGAAATATGCCATTGCTTCACTGATTAGTTTTCTGATCTTTGGTTTGGCTCTTGGCATAAGTTATGGATTTAAGGGACAAGAGAATCATTACGAATACCTTAAATATTATCTAAGAAAAAGAAGGTTTTCGGTTTTAGGCTTCAAGATTGTTCAGAATATTGCGAACATTCTTCTTTATGTATTACAGTCTATTCCTGTAGTTCTATCAGTTACCATAATTATTATTGTAATGCAGCGAGTTGTACCAAATCCCGATTTAAGAATATTTTTTGAGATGCTGTTTGTTGGACTATTTCTCAGTCCAAAAATTGCACTAGCCATCGCAGAAAGAATCGAAAATCTTCAAGCCGAAGAGTATATAAGAGCCGCAAAGGGAATGGGTATAAGTCGGTTCAGGCTCATATTCCATCACATACTCTGGCTTGAATCACGGGGAACAGTAATACTTCACTCCATAAACCTTATAATTCAAGCAATTATGTTGGAGGTGTTTTTATCCTATTTTAGTTATGGTCCTGATGCAATCACATTGGGGAATATGATCCTAAATGATATAGTCTATCTTGCAGGGGTCTTTTCAGGTACAGACATGCCGAAATCACTAGACACCATTCAAGCACTCTCCCCATTTCTCATTCTTCTTACATTTAGCCTGTCATTTCGGTGGCTTGGTACTAAAGCCATTGAAATGACGGAGTGAATTATGAACGACTTGCTAAACATAAGGAATTTATATGCAGCCTATCAGTCGAGTGATATTCAGTCAGAATCATTCCTGAAAAGGATTCTCGATCCAGGGAGTGTGACTAACGTTCTTTTGAAGAATATTAATCTTACCGTTCGAGAAAATGAAACTTTAGGTATTGTTGGAGAGTCTGGAAGTGGTAAAAGTCTAACCGTTAAATCGATACTTGGGCTTCTAAATTTTAACCCAGGTATAATCCAGGGTGAGATAATATATCACAATCAAAAGCAGGCAAATATTCTTAATAAGAACCTCTTTGATAGTGAGGGTAACAAATTTTGGAGAAAAAGGAAATCCCTGAAATATCAGTGGCACGCTTCGATCTCTGGAAACATAATGGTCCCCCCCACAATACGTAGTGATTCAACTCTCGAGGTGATTCTGTACAACATGAGGGGGCATCATAAATCTCTGGAGATTCTGGCAAAAAATATCACCCCGAATAGTCCCCTTGTATTGGATGGTACATCAGGATTTACACATTGCTATTTGTCTGCCGAAATAGAAATCCCATGGTCATACAATCTAAATTTAGATATTGAACAAGCGCTAAAGTCATATAAGCAAGAGGGACTCGTAATTAAGGGTAAGGAGATTTCTATGATTTTCCAAGATCCTAAAACATTCCTTAATCCTCATTGGTCCATTTCAAAGCAGATCAATAACCTCCAATTACTCTTCAATTCAAACAAGAGTGAGGGAAATCAGATCTTTAGGATTTTCCATGATCTTAAAATATTCCTCAATACGCTTTGGCCCATTTTTAAAAAGCAGATCAATAATCTCCGAACATTGTCCAATTCAAACAAGAGTAAGGTTCAAGAGGATCAAATATTGGAAGGCATGAAGGAAGATCTAATAGACTTGGGTCTTGATGACAGGAGAATACTCAAATACAAAATTGGCGATCTTAGTGGGGGACAAGTGCAGCGGATTATGATTCTTCTATCCAATATCGCCAAACCAAGCCTTATTATTGCTGATGAACCTACAACAGGATTGGATGTAACTCTCAAACGGGAAATTGTGGAACGAGTTTTAAAACACAAGAAGTCGTCAATGATATTTATATCCCACGATTTGAATATGGTTCGTAGAATCTCCACTAGGATTAATATTATGTTTAAAGGGGAGATCCTTGAAAATTGTGTAAGCTCACAATTCTTGGGCGATCAAATACACCATCCATATGCATCCGATTTACTAAGTATTCATGATTCCCATTATAGTGAGTACCTTCAAGAGGATTCTAACGAAAAAAATGAAGACTACTTAGGTTGCAGCTATTACCACTTCAACTGTAAATTGCGAAAAGAAGGCCTCTGTGATATTGTTTCTCCACCGCCTATTGATGTCGAGAAAAAAGAAGTAATTTCTGAGCAAGAGGTGGATAGGCACTGGGTGAAATGTTGGGACTTTGCTGATTATGAATGATCTCCCTTACATCTCATTAAATACACGCGTTATCCGATACAGGAAGTCTCGTTACTCCCTATCCAATATTACTATTGATATTCCTAAGGGGGCGACCATTGGAATAGTTGGGGAAAGCGGAAGTGGGAAATCAACATTAGGAAAAATATTCTCAGCGGCGATTAATTCAGATGATGTTCAGTCCTATGGCGTGTCAGAATATGATTGTCATCTTTTTATCGATGAACCAGAATTGGAAGGTATCAATATTATCGATGCTTCAAATCGACAGATAAATGCCTATCGGAAACATGTTCAGTACATTTTTCAAAATCATCGTGCTGCATTAAACATGAATGATACTGTTTATTCGTCTCTTTACGAATCGTACAGGTCTGGAAATTACGACAAAAGTGTAAAACACTTTCATGATCTCATTCGAGAAAGTCTCGAAAAAATTGGTCTGATTCCACATTCAAAGAATCTCTTATCGGGTACAGAAAGCAAAACAGCGATATGTGAAGAGTTCCCCTTTCTGAAGCAGCGGGTGAAGCAATTAAGCGGGGGCCAGATGAAGCGAATTAGTATTTTAAAATCGTTGCTTTTTCACCCGAATGTAATCATAGCCGATGAACCATTAACTGGGCTAGATGCATCCAAAAAAGGAATGGTACTTGAGCTGCTCCAATCGGAAAAACAAAAAAGAATTGACACGGGTGATCCACTTACCACCATCATTATATCCCATGATATTGGAATGATTAATAACAATTGCGATATCATCTATGTGATGTTTGGCAGTATCCGACGAGGTTATGGGGAGGTTGTTGAGGTAGTACAAAACAAAAGCTCCCTTTCTGATATTACTCCGTATGCATCTCATCCGTACACAGCTGAATTACTCGAAGCTTCAGAGTATTTTAAGGATGATAGTATAATTGCCAAAACACTGTTTAGCTCTAAAGAACAGTTGCCCATTGATCAGAAGGTGTGCTTGTACTTTTCTCGGTGCGGCTCCATTGGCGATAGTGCGCATGATAAGTGCCTAAAACCTCAAGAACTCAGAAATAGCAAAATGTATCCTGCAAATAAAATTTCCTGCCATAAATGCATTTAATAAAATCACATTATTTATTTTTTGTTCTTATTGCGTTTGTATTAAATGCAGCCGCTCAGGAGAAGAACTATTACATCTATAATTCTAGCAAAATGGCTCATACGGAGATACCATTTCTGCTTTTTGACTTAAGATACTCAAAAGATGTAGACCTTGAGAGTAGGCTCTTAACCCTCCGCTTTTCTGCGAATGAAGAGCAGAGAAAAAAGCCAACAATCGGATGGCGACTCGAGGATAACCAAAATAAAAGGGGCTTCTTTTTTCGTCAATTCTATCCATTAAGAAGATTTTTCCCAGATAAATCTTTTACCACCTTAAGTGTCAAGAAAGTTTACCCATATCTGCGCCCAAAAATTCTGCGGTACAATTTACCAAAAATGGAACAGGGAAGGGGGAATTATCCAAAATCGAATAGCATCAATTCGAAAAGCATTAAATCGAAAAGCAACAATATGAGTCAAGACCTCTTCTTACATGCAAAACATGATCTTCGAAGCGCAACATTGCTTTCAAATCATGTGATTTACATTGACAATATGCCTATTGTAATTAACGGAAAGTACGAGGGTTCTATTGAATATAGAACGGGAAAGAATAATTGGATTAAATCGAACTTCAATATCATCTCAAGCTATGTGACTCCGACTCACCCCAAGTCTAGAGTTCTGAAAGACTCTAGAGATTCGACTTATACCATTGATTTAGATTTGCTAGTGTCAAGTCCATCTCTTCTTAGGGAAAATTGGATGGTAAAGTTCCAACTGCCACAAAATGATGGTATTGTATGGGACGAGGACCGCATACAGTCCAGTGAATTCTTGGTCAAGAATTATCGTCAGCCAGTAAGATTCGAATTCCTTAATAAAAGTGAAATATTGCTACATGTGACCTCAGGCTTTACCCCTAACACTATATACACCTTTTTGGATCTGCCCGTACGAACCGAGGATCTTTCTGATGGTGTGGGTATAGAAGTCTCAATCAGTGCGGATGGTGAAAAATATGTATCTTTTGGTCAAACTAAAAATAACATCAAAGTTGTTGCTCCGACAGCTGAGTATATTCATTCAAACTCAAAATCGTTTGTAACGATATTTAAAAACAATAATCATTTGGTCTTACCTGATTTGATCATAAAAAGTGGTCCAATCCAGTGGCTGGATGAAACGAGTAAAGTGTCTTTAATTTTACAGGATTCTACTCTCGGCTGGATGGACTATCTAGAGCTGGACGACATGAAAGCCTTCCCGTACAGAGTGGATACAACCTCAATTATTACCTTTGATCCTCCAGCTATTAAAGTCCCCCCATATCCAAGTAGGGATAGAAGTGTTGCATACATGGCATCCATGCGCTTTAAAAAAATTGTGGAATCCAGGTCTGGAATACGATTTAAAGTGATTATTGAGACACAAAATGATACACAGATTGTGGCAGATCCTGCTCCCATAACCATTGGCCAACCAACTGCTTCCATAATGGAAAACAATGTCATTATCGCGAGTAGTAATGGTCCTGTCCTAAGGGAATTGGTCGTTCAGGAGGATTCTAAAGTCTCTACCTTAGGTGTTGGCGACACAATTAGATACAGCATTCTAGCTCCAGGAGTTGAATTTAACTCGAGTCTCTTGAATACTATCAGTCAGCCCAAGGGAAAATTAAAAATCTTATCGAATTCAAATAATCCAACACATTTGGAAATGGTAGTTTTAAATGATCTTTCTGCCGGGGAAGTGCTCCATATCAAAAATATCCCTCTTGTGATTAAAAAGAAGCAATCAATAACCACCAAAGGTAAAATCGAATTTGCAACTGTCCACGGAACGAAATATTCAGCGATTGATAATTATACCATCGAAATTATAACTGTTGCCCTCAATCTTGAGAGATCTGAAGAATACTTCCCCCTGTCTTCGAAAAATTCCAGCAATTATACGCTACCCCCTCTGCGACTCACGAATGAAGGATCCGTTAAGATTTTAATGGGCAAACAAGTTATTATTGAAATAGAGAAGGACAGTTCTAGCACGTTTGATTTGGAATTTCTTAGAATTGGACCACACTCAGATATAAGTCGAGAAAACATATATAGTCGAGGAAATTCGCTTATACTAGACTTTCCCAATGGGATGAGTCCTAAACGAACACTTGAATTGGATGGACTCGGAATTAGCTCGCCACCGAGTAGCCCATTCTATTATCAATCGCAACTTTCAGCCAATTTTGGAGTGGAAACAAACAATATCGTGAGCTCCAATACAGTGACGTATGGGAGTCCAGCATTCATCTCACCTTATGAACAGAAGTTCATTTCAGGAGGTGAAAATGCTCTGCTTTATAGCATCAATTGTGATTTTGATCGAATGCCCAAAACCCTCAACGAATTAAAATCGCTGCAATTCAAGATACCTGATTCAGTTCCACTTGAGTGGGATAATGGAATGGAGGTGCAAGTTGCCAATGCCGCTGGGATACTACATCCCCTCAATATTTCTTTCCCGAATCCAAAAGTGCTTGTAATTGATTTGGACAGGGGGGCAAGAACTGAGCTTAAAGTTGGTAAAAAATTTGAAATATTTGGACTCGCCTTTAAAGCACCTCTCCCTGAAGAAGTCAGTACATTTACTCTAGAGGTGTCACTAGATGGGGGTGAGACATTTGGCGTACAAATAGCACCTAAGAAGCATATTATTTCTTCCACGGATAGATCATTTATTGACAGGCAAAGGGTTCAGGAAGATTACTACCCTTTTGAGAAGGGCCGCAAAATCGAATTGGTTATTGATGATGATTCAGAAATGAAATGGGACAATGGGTATAAAGTTCTGGGGTATACGCAATACGATAAGGATATGAGTCGTGATAAAATATTTTACTCTAAGATTAGATTTTCTACAGATGCAAAAACGGCAAGAATTGAGGTCGCCTACGACATCAATAGCCCGCCCAAAGGAAATAAAATTTATAGATTAATGGATTTTGGCGAAAATGTTACCGTGACAGGTTTAGCATTAACAAATTGGCAACAATATTCCAGAGCCTCACTAGCAGTACGACTAAACACCCTTTACGGTCCCAGAGAGATAGACGGGAAATCTGGACAGTATGAGATGGATATCTATAATGAGGATGAGTCGGTTTCAATAAAGCTGGGACTTTTATCCTATCCGGATCGAGAACAATTAAGCCAAGATTTCCTCATAAATTGGTACCGATACCGTGAAAGATACTTGCCACAACTCCACCTTAAAGGTAGGGATGAAGTAGAATATAATTCTGAAGATATTGGCAATGATCTGTTACGGCTAAAGGAAGAATTGAATAAATACTATCATTTTGTTGGTAGCGATGCCTACTATGACTGGGCTTATTGGTATTATGCAGCCTGGTACAAAAAAAGGATACGGGATATACGTGGGTCGACGTTTAATAATTTTGATTTAGATGATCCAATTAGCAACTCCAGTTTCGTCAGCGATGATATATCAAGAGCGATTACATACGGCTATGATATAGAAATATATGGATCAGATTTTCCAAGTCCTTTGGATACGAGTGAGGTAAGACAACTACGTCAAATTGCATATAATAATGCTGACAAGCTATTCGATAAGCGAGAATACCTTAAAGCTGAAGACATTATTTATGAGAATTTTGATTTACCAGGAATGGACAATTACCTGAAGGCTGCTTATTACGCAATGCTTGGCAGAATTGCCCTAGCTGTCAATGACAAAAGTGAATTTCCAAATCGAAGACTCAAGATTAACGAATCATACGAATGCCGTATGTATAATTTGGCTAGAAATGCACTTAATGGTAGGAAAGCACGGCAAAAACTTAATGAATGGAAGCCCGATCTATATACCTTCATTGTAAATGCTGAGTGCAGTAATAAGTCAGATGATGAAACTTTATTGACAGGTGAGATCAGATTTGCTGGAGTTGCTGATCATCAGGTTACAAATCCCAATCCCATGAATCTTACCATCTCCTGGAAACCGGAGAAAATAGCAAAACGGTACAAAATGCAATATTCTCTTAATAGTTATCCCGTGATCGAGAGGGCAAATATCAGAACACTTCGTTATGATAAAATTAAGAAGGAACTCCTACCTTTTAATCAGAATGTTGATCTATACGGGGGAAATACATATACTATCAATTATGATGTGAAGCGAAATTCAATTCTAAAAACTGGTACAGCTCTCACAACGACCGGTTTGCTTTTGCTATGGGGTAATTTTTGAGAGTAATAGTCATTCTCGTTTTTTTTAGCTCTTTCCTTTTCGGAGAGAACACTTGCGGGTCGTTGAAAGTGAATTTAGACGAGTTTACAACGCAGATTGAAAGCCTTAAGGACAGAGAACCGGATCCTTCCTTTTATGACGGCTTAGACAACCAATACTACGATCTAACTGCAAACCTGAAGTCAAATATTTGCGCTGAGCAAACGGATTCCTTGAGATTAATGCTAATGCTGTATTATTCTGAATTTGTAGTCAAGTCTCAGGGAGATTTGGAAAGGTATCAAATTCTTCTTCGGCAGGTTCACAAGTTAATGGTAGTCTACATTGAAGAGTTAGGGGAGAAGTTAGACCTGCTAGGCGAATCCAGAGATGGAATACGAGAAAACTGGTCCCCACGCCTACAATATATCAGTGAGGCGCTAGATCAAATAGATCGGAATTATAAGCCGATGACGGTAAAAATATTAAGGCGTGATAATCGTATATTTACGGAGATGACGAAAGTATTGACATACGACGGGAAAGACTATGCACCTGTTCAAGTCCATTTTCGCCCACCCAAAGACATATTCTCCGACGATATCAAACGACGCCGACTTATGTATTTGACATCCAAGTATGAGCTTGTCCTAACAAGCTATAATACCGTTGATGGTTTTTACTTTGATATACCATTGGTTCCGCTCTCCAATAAAATGCGAACAAGACCTGAGGATACATATGCCATTACTTTTAACCAGAATCTTAGGTATCGGATCAATAAATTTAATCAGGTTAACCAAGACACATTAATGATTGAGCCAGATGAAAACTGGGTGTTCAGATCTCTTGTCCCAACCACATTCAGTAAGATTCAAATACCTTCAAAATTGAATTATTACATTTATGATAAAAATCAAAATATCGTTCTTGACAAGTCATTGTTCACCGTAGTCGATGGTGGGGACACCTCAAATCTATATCTTCCCAACGATCCTGACCTGAACTACGAATTAAGATTGCAGTCAAAAAAGAATGGAAGTTTACTATTTCTAGTTACGCTATTATCACTAGTCGCTATAATCGGGGGAGGTGTCTATGTCTCGGTACTTTAATCACAAAGAGTTCGCAAGATGGATTTTACCAATAATTCTGATAAGTTGTTTTACCGCCTCAGACCTTCAAGGAATGTCATATAAACTTGTTTTTGAAGGATCACTTAATGGATATAACGAAGGACAGTGGCTACCAAGTTCAAAAGCTTTCGCAATCAGAGCGTTAGAAGGCAACAAGGTTGAAGATAACCAGCTCTCAAACCTCTATTTATACACTTTGAATGAGCAAAAAGATTTTACACCCACTAAGGTATTTCCAGATGATAAACCTAAAGGGCGAGGTCCAATTAAAGTAATATACGGACAAAATAAGTATGAGGAAAGACTAGCGCTATGCATCAAATTAGTTCCAGGTGTTGATGATTTGCTCTTCTATCGAGCCAATTGGGATAAATCTAAAACTAAAAATGAGATGTTTTATCCCTTTACGCTAAACGAGTTCGAAAAGCCGGATTTTTCTTCATTCAAACGTTTAGCAGAAGATAAACTGATTGATGATGGTTATAATGGATATAGTGGCCTTGCTCATGCTTATCAATCACCTCAGGGAAGTATTACATTACTGACTTTCAGAAATAACCCTGGAAGAAATTGGTTAGTAGAAGGCTCTGGAGAATGGCTTGACTTCCTAAATATTTACGAGTTTGAAAAACCTATCCAGTCAATAGCCATGAGCTCGGACGAGGAGTTTATTTATGTTATCACGGGACAAGAAACTGAATATCAATTTTGGAAAGCCAAAACGAGTGACCCTGAGTTTAAACCCTTAACTTTTGACAATAATGAATTCACCATCTATACAGAAATTCAAGTTTGTCCAACAAACTCAAATTATATATCATATTTAGCTTCAAATCATGCATTACGAGAGCAGGAAAGTGGAATCATTTGCGTGGCGGATGTCACTAGTGGAGAAATAATAAAAAAAATTGAGGTATTTAGACACAAGCAAATATCATCTCTTCAAAGGAACTACCATCAATGGGATCTCAAAGGGTACACGCTATTTTATCTAAAGTCTGACGTAAATGGAAAGATTGAACTGTGGAGTTGGAACTTTCTCACAAATACTTCTTCTTATACGAATCTTCCTGATAAAAATATTACAGGATTTTCCTTTTCACCAGATGGCAAATATATACTGATTACCACTAATGATCCCTCGCATAATCTAAGGGTTTACACGATAAATTAATGCTCCCTAATATAATCAAAACGGGTCTCTACTTAATTATTTATGCGATTTTAGTAAGTACCGCTCTATCTCAATCTGCGCCTGTGCTACAAACTATAGGGGATCATGGTATCTTTGAGGATACCTCAGATACCTTACTCCTGAGTGCCTCCGATCTTGAATCTGATTCATTGATTTTCTCAATTAGCATCGATCATTCTGAAATCAGTTACGAATTAAACTACATCACGGATTTTACATCTGAATTAATATTGATTCCCGATAATAATTGGTGGGGCGATGCTGATGTAACAGTGACAGTCTCTGATACGACAGGACTAACGGATCAAGAGATATTTACTCTGAGTGTAAGTGCTATTAATGATAAGCCATTAATCGTAGATATCTCCGATATGACAGTATCAGAAGAAGGTGATTTCAATCTGGCGTTATCGGCGAGTGATGTAGATATACTGACGAATGGCCAGACGCTTAGTTTTACTCCGAGTAGTGCTAACCTGAGTT
>Ga0307989_1000515_pt1 | contig 25134 bp, 26 predicted proteins | sample EllFjometagen185_FD_203164 | JGI IMG/M metagenome (GOLD analysis project Ga0307989, IMG submission 203164) | Marine microbial communities from Ellis Fjord, Antarctic Ocean - #185 | ecosystem: Environmental > Aquatic > Marine > Unclassified | place: Southern Ocean | collected 2014-10-08 | reverse complement strand
CCAAAACCAGTGGTAAGATAGTGCCAGTTGTTATCTGCTGAGATCCCGAAAACCTTTATAATGAAATATCCGGCCAGAACCAAAGATGCAGCCTTTCCAAAACCCAGTATCACACCATTTTTTTCATCCAGGTGGGTTTGGTCCATTTTATCTGCAAAGTACCGGTACGAAAGAGTACTTTCAAATATAACCATAGAGAGTCCAGCAACAATACTGGTTATAAAGAAATAGATTGGCAAGTAGGACGAATACCAAAGGGGATGTAGTTTCGATGGGGCAATCAGGAAAAGCGCCCCTAAGGAAGATTGGTGTAAAGTTGAAAGAACAACACCAAATATTGTCAGCACCAGCGTCAGCTTGACGGCCAAGTATCTGGCCATTCTAAACCCCAGCCATTCTAGCGCAGCAGGAGAAAACTCAAGAAACAGAACGGTCAGGTACAGTGCAACACACAATCCCACTTCAAACAACATAGAGGTTGTTCCCTGTTGTACAAAAAACGGGTATGGCAAGCGCCAGGGGCGACCCAAATCGTATGAGAGGGCAATTACAACTAAAAAATACCCCAGAAAACCTGTTAATACGGCAGGGCGGACAGCTGAATGATACCGTTTCATTCCAAATAAATACACAGCCGCAGATGTCACATACCCACCAGCGGCTAGAGCAACACCTACCAGCAGGTCAAAACCAATCCAAATCCCCCAGGGATTGTAATCGGTAAGATTCGTCGTCACACCCAGTCCTTTGGTAAATCGAATGACGGTTACAACGATTCCAGCAACCAGAATAATCCCGGCTATAACATTACCCGGAGTGATCAGAGATCTGTTTTTTACAACAGTTGGTTCGTCAGTCATTTGTTGTCCTTTTTAGTTTTTTTATTTCTCTGCTTCATCATCTTTCTGTTCAGCTTCGGCGAGTGCTTTTTTCACTGCACTATCGATCTCTTTTAACTTCATTCTTTCGGCTTTTTTCAGAGCCGCATCCAGTTTTTCGTTTGACTTGGCATTGGCTTCTTCAACAGAAACGGCAATTGCTGTTTTCTGCTCTTCCTTGACTATTTTTTCACGTCGCTTATTCATCGCATACGCGCCTGTCAGAAGTACTGGCCATAGTCCTACAATAATAGGAACCGCTGAAAGTGTTCCGGCGGTATATTCGATCGCAGGTTTGGTTCCCAGATGTTCATTAAGGCCAATTTCTGCAAAACGGGAGCCTGAAAGATAAAGCCAGCTTGTACCACCCATTTCATTTTCACCGTAAATGTGATCGGTATACTGATCTGGATTTTTACTGATTCTTTGACGGGCAATCTTCAACAGATCTGTACGCTTCCCAAAATATAAGGCTTCGGTTGGACAGGATTCCACACAACCCGGCAACAACCCTTTGGAAATTCGAGGATAACACATTGTACATTTACGTACACGCGGTGTTAGAACTTCATGATACTCATAGGTAGGAATTTCAAAAGGACAGGCAATCATACAGTATCGACACCCGACACAAACAGAAGCGTCATATACCACTGCTCCGGACGGCGTTTTTTGAAATGCTTTGACAAAACAGGCCGCAGCGCAGGCGGGTTCTAAACAATGGTTACATTGAATCTTTCTAAATTTTTCTTCGCTCGGTTTTTCTGTAGATTTGTAACGATTGACAACAGTGAAAGATTCGTTGGTGGTTCTTCGTTTCTCATCAAGCACTGAAAGATCGTCAAACGGTTTATCAGGTGCAGGCAATTCATTTACTGTGTTACAGCCCTTTTCGCATTTTCGGCAACCAATGCAAAGTGTGCTGTCAAATAAAACCCCCTGGCTACCGGGGTGACCTTTAAAATGATGACTAGTTGCACCCGTAGCAGTTTTGCCGGCAACAATTGTTAAATTTGCAGCACCAGCCCACTTGAGAAAACCTCTTCTCGATATTGACATAGAATATCCTTAATAAAGCCACCCATTTTTTGAGTGATTAAATGGTTCTTTCTAAGTAATTAACAGACGATTTCATTCAAACTATCGTTTGGTTCCCGTTGATACCCCGTTGATCATTTTTCTTCATGACAGGCCGTACAGTCAGTGGAAACAGGATCATTAATTTCCATTTTTTCATGACATTCGAAACACTGTCGATGGTAAGCCGCCTTGGTTCCTGGGACTTGACCGTCTTGTTCAACGCCGGAAGATGCATGGCAGCTAATGCAACTCGGTGGTGGACTTGTAACATCCGGGCTATTATGATGACAGCTCTGACAGACCACATCTTTTCCCTGGTGAAAGTTGTTTGCCAGAATATTGCCTTCCATTTTTTCCATCAACGATTCCACAATGTGTCGATGAGGAAAGTTAACGCCTTTGTATTCTTTTGATATTACATCGATAATAACCTCTGAAGGCAGCGCTTCGAAATCGATCTTAGTGTCTTTCACCGGGGCAGTCTGGTAGTGTTTTGCCATCAGCTCTTTTCCAGCTGCCTTGTCCGTTCTGAGTTTATCGATTGAAACGGAATGGCAAGTCTGACAGGATTGTCCAGCGGATACATGTTGTTTAGGTTCGGTTAATGAATGACAACCAACGCACTCTTTGGCTTGTTGCTTTTCATCATGACAGCCGACACAACTGCGGTCTGACCCTGTGTTGTGCATTGCCTGAGCCAATGTCACCCAATTGCCTTCTGCTGACCCAGAGAGAGTGTGACAACTGTCACAAGCGTTAAGTGTCTCATGGTGGCAGGTGCTACAGGAATCGCCATTTTCCTCATGACGCTGATGGTTAAAAATAACAGCGTCTATCATCTGCTTGCCGATGTTATCAAGTGATTTAATAAACGTTGTATCAGGTTGATTCCTGTCAAGTCGTGGAATACTGTCAAGTTTAGCGATTTGCTTTAATTGTGCTTCTTCATGACACCCCGCACATTTGTTAGCCTTCACAACATTGCTTTCAATTTTATCTTTTGTTTCCAGGTGACAACCGATACATTGCTGATGGGATGCTAATCTTAGAGAAATCACGTCTTTAACTGTTTCTTCTTTATGACAAGTTCGACAGGAATCCTCTTTACCTTTTTCGTATGCAATCACTTTTTTATCTGGGTCATAACCGTGATGACAACTCTCACATTTGTTATCGGCGGCTTCGATGTGGCGATGGTGCAGTGATGCATCAAACTCTATCGCTTGTTGTGCAGCAATCGTATCTGGCTCTAACTGATGACATTCTCCGCATTCGACCGGACCGGTCTCCATACCTTCATCAGCGCGGTCTTCATGACAGGTAATACAATCTGTATGATAGACATTCAGTGTCGTTGGCTGGTCGATATCTTCAGTTCTGTTGAATTTTAAAATCAACCCATCAGCATTGCTCTGATGACAGGTTTTACAGTCTTTCCCCTGTTTCTCCAACGCATCTGTATGTTTATCATGAGGAAACGATACCCCTGGCCTTTCCAAATCTCCAAACACTTTCATTGAATCAATGACAATGATGTCTGAACGGATTTTACTTATCTCTTCATGCTGATATGCACCTGCATACAAAGCTGAAATAATAAAGACGATGCCCAAAATAGCTGTTACTGTAGGTTTAAATTTCATTTTAAATTTATTTCCTTTTATTCGTATTAAATCTTAAAGAATATAATAGCAGCGTTTAAAAACAAATAAATACTCTGAAGACCGTAATCACTATTTCTATTATTGTTCCTTGTGAAATCTGGTTTAGGAGAAACAATTATGTACCTTATAAGGTACTTATACCCGTCAAGCGAGTACTGAAAAGAGTCCTGTTTATCAAGGCTAGAACAATTTCATGTCAATCACTTTCATACCTGACAAGTTCATTTTTTGCCAACCGTCTTATTTTATAGGCCGAATCACGCAAAGACCGATAAAAGACGTCTCCGTCATCGTCAAGACGGTTGTTGTCACCAAGGTCAGCTATTTTAATCATTTCGTTGCAAAAAACAATGACCTTTTCAATGTTGCTGGAAGCTGTTTCTTGTTTTTTAGCCATTTTAATTCGGATATAATATGAGACATTAATTCCTAGTTTCTCTTTACAGCATTATACATGCCAAATACTAAAAATATTAAAATTTATAAGTTCTACAATATCAATATTTTACATGTTTTGACAAAGGGAGTAATTCAACATGTCTCAAGCTTGATCTTAAAAATAATAAGACAAACTCGGATAAAAAAAACCAATATATTCTATATTATACGAAATATTAAGGATGTAGAGAAGAATGTCCCGTGTATCGAAATACAAAGTTGAGACTATCTTGAGACACGAGACATCAGATTTTTTGCAACAGACTGATTATTTGAGGAGTATTAAAAAAATGAAAAACGGAGTTGATTTTAATTCAAGACAAATTGACTATTTCAAGCCATAAAAGTCAAGATAGCGATAAAGTGTCGCTCTTCCGACACCCAGTAATTTGGCGGCTTCTTTTCTATTACCATTGGTTTTAGAAAGAGCAATAATTACTTTGTCTTTTTTGATTTTCAAAGGAGGGCCTGTCTTTTTATTGTTTTTTTGTTGGTATGAGACAATTTCAGGCGGGAGATGTTTGGTTTTAATCACACTGTCTCGAGATTTCACATAAGCATACTCGATTGCATTTCTGAGCTCTCTGACATTACCTGGCCATGAATAGGCTGAGAGAATATCGATTACTTCATTGGTATATCCCAATACGGATCTTTCTGTTTCCGATGCGACCAAATCAAGAAAGTGTTCAACGAGTACCGGAATATCCAATCGCCTTTCACGCAATGGCGGCAGGTTAATCGGAACAACACATAGCCGATAATATAAATCTCTCCGGAACAGTTTTTTCTTCATCAATGATTTCAAATTCTGATTGGTTGCACTGATAACCCGGATATTGACATGAACGAGCTTTTCCCCACCGACTCTTTCAAAACACTTCTCTTGCAACGCACGCAAAAGTTTCACCTGCATCAGAGGTGAAAGCTCAGCTACTTCATCAAGAAACAGGGTCCCTTGGTCAGCCAGTTCAAACCGACCTTTTTTGTCATGAATCGCTCCCGTAAATGCCCCTTTAACATGGCCAAAGAGTTCACTTTCTAAAATACCTTCCGGCAATGCACCACAGTTTACAGCCACAAAGGGTTTTTTTGCCCTGGAACTCAAATCGTGAATAGCATTGGCAACCAATTCTTTTCCAGTTCCTGTTTCCCCTTCAATTAGCACTGGAGCTCTTATTTCTGAGACCTCTCTAATCTGCTCAAAAACATCAAGCATTTTAGGATCTTTCGTAATCAGACCTCCGAGTGAGTGATGATGTTTTAAATGACTTTTCAGTGCCTCAAATTCCGTTTCATCCTTAAACATAATTAACGCACCGATATTTTGATCCGTTTCGTCTGTTAAAGGAAGGGTCAGCATTTCCAGGATCTTTGGTGTTCCATCCGGCCGAATAAAATCAACTCTCTTTCGAGAATTATCGGATGTTTTTTCAGCCACTGATCCGTGGCAAAAATCACACTCTCCCCCACAAAATCTACCGGGAAAAATATCGTGGCAATCTTTTCCCAAAATGTTTTCGCGTTTAAAGCCTGTAATCTTTTCAGCCGCTTTATTAAAAAAGAAAATTGACCTATTTTCCGTATGTGCCATAACAGCATCCAACATATTATCAAGTATGAGTTGCTGGTGGCGTCTGGCGATAAACAGAGTATTTAGAAAATCTGAGTTAAACAGGGCATCTATATTCTTTTTGATGATATCCATAGCTTCTTTGGCAGGGGGATAATTTTGATCATTAATTTCGGATGGTTTTGGATCAGGCGTTTCCCAGTGAAAATGAGGCAATACAGCTGGAAAAGAACTTTTTTGCAGTTGTTCAGGATCACCCATCGTAATAATGAGATCAAATATGAAAGGCTTCATATCACCAATAAACACATTTTCCAACGGGCTGTTGTTTAGTCCGGCATCTGCTAAAACTTGATTAACAATTGGGTTGACTTTTTGGGGTGTTAAAGAGGCACTGTGAAATTCAATATTTCCAATCTTCGCTTTCTTGGCCAGCCTTTCAGCAATTAAGTGAAGGTTAATTGTACTATCACTTAGAAAAAGAACCGAATACCTTTGATTATTAGATTTCATTCCCTCTTCAGTAACCTACTTTGTTGTTATAAAATAATATTCTAATGAAGGCGATGATATATGGAGATCAGGAAATAATTTTTAATTTTCGTAGCTTAGGTAATCTATCACGGGGTAATGTAATCCGAAAAGTTGTCCCTTGATCCAAAATAGAGTCGAATTCTACTTCCCCACCATGCTGCTGAATGATCTTCTTGGTCATTAGTAGACCCAGGCCTGTTCCCCCAAGACCCTTCGTTGTAAAAAATGTTGTAAATACTTTTCTTTTTACTTCATAGTCCATCCCGCAGCCGTTGTCAATTACCTCGTATATCACAGCATTGTCTTTCTCTGATACACGGAGGATAATCTCCAATTCATCAGGATTTTCACTAATTCGGCATGCGTCAATCGCATTTCCCAATAAATTAGATAAACTTTCATGCATCCCCTCGCTATCTAAGGCAGCCGGTCCAATATTTTCCTGAAATTCGGTTATCAGTTTGATGCCCAATTGGTTAATCTTTACAAAATATGTATTCACAACTTCTCTCGCTATTTCAATCGGATCACACAACAGTGTCTCAATTTCTTGACCTTTGGAAAAATTAAGGAACTCTTTAACAAAGGTGGAAACACGGTTTGTATTCCGGTGCAACATTTCCATCCCTTTCTGGACGCGAGCTGCATCTGCTTTTTTCAGTCCAGAATTGAGCATGTATTCACCGCCTTCCAGCCCGGTCAATACATTTTTGATGCCGTGTGCCAAACCAGCAACTGTTTTTCCAACAGCGGCCAGTCTTTCTGCTTCCAGTTTTTCTTTTTCAAGTTTTTTAATTTTCCGAATATCATGAATCCAAAAGGCCATGCCTCTATACTGTTCATTGGCCGTTAACTTAATGCCTGTCAAACGTGCTGGAAATGAATCACCCTTGACATTACATACTTTTGTTTCATGCAGATAAATCTGACCTGAACTCATGAATATGTTTTCCAGAAATCCCTTGGGGAAAATGGTATCAAGATCCCCTTTCTTAAACAAGTCCTTATTTTTGATGTCTAACATTCGAGAAGCAGCCTGATTAAAAACGGTAATTCGGTCATTTTCATCTACCGCTATGATTCCATATAAAGATGAAGATATCAGTGAACTCATGGTAATATTGGTCATTTTCAGCTCTTCCTGAAGTTCAAGTGTCGGCGAAATATTAACAGCCATTTCCAATACCTGCTCAAATTTACCATCTTTCACCTCATAAGGAACAGTTGTAACCAACAATTCAACTGTATTTCCGGATTTGTCAATTACTGTTGAGCGTCCTGAATGCATCTTGCCATCTTCAAAGGTAAGATGCGCTGTACAATCAGGGCATCGATTACTTCGATTTTTCAAAATCTCATAACAATAAGCACCTTCAATTGGACCAAACAAATCCCTGGATTCCTTATTTGTTTCAATAATTTGAAAATCCTTATCAATGATGATGATATCGCAGGGAACATGCTCAAATAAATTTCTATATTTTTGTCGTACGAGCTCAGTATCTGATACATCTGACGTCATTTCTATCAGATAAGGTATATTGTCTTTTCCGTCCTTAACCGGGATCGTGTGCCTGATACGACAGATTTTCTTTCCATCCTTTGCCCTTGTAATATCCTCAAAAACCCTATTTTTTCCATCCAAAAATACAGACTCTTGTTTACAATGCGGGCATTTAGAATCGAGATTCTTATAAACCTCAAAACACTTCTTGTTTTGCCAATCACCAAACTTCTCTTCAAAAACTCTATTTGCCGCGATTAAATTAAAATCGGAATCGATGACCGCCGCAGACATGGGCATTTCATCAAATAGGTTTTCTTCAATCCATTTTTTTATATTATCTGCATCAATCATAAAAGCCTCTTTTATATACAGGGTGTGATGGCTACAGGTGAAATCAAAAAATCAATCATTACACTAAATGGGCCTTTGCAGGGATCATCTCTTAATTAGGGAACGATATATTGCAATTTTCCGGCCAGAAAGTTTACAAATGATTTACCTTTTTGACATATATATATTAATTAATTCAACTAAAATTTCCCAAAGAACCGACAAGACTCTCTCAATATCGATTGGGTTATTAAAAGAATAGCCTTAAACAAGGGAACACCCATTGCTTTTAACTTATAAGGAGTAATGCCCGCTTTTAAATCCACAAAATTTTAATATAGAGCTATGTGTGCAAAAACAAGGCAACAGTGAGCTTTTTTGGATGTCTCGTGTCTCAAGTTGGTCTCGTATTATGGATATGAGACAGGCCACTATTTTCTGTGCAACCCTATTATGATATATATCACAAATCAAAGTCGTTTTCTTTGGCGACAGATGTCCTAGTATTTTACAGATTTCTCTGAGACATGGCTAAATAATGGAAAACATCAAAATTGTATTTATTTGATATTACAGCTTTTTAAAACTGCAAAATTATAATACTTTGGCACAAATTGTGCTGTATCAAACATAATTATATAAATGTCTCAAATTAAATCTCCTATTCAAAAAGAAATGTCTAAAACACAAGATATAGCGAACAAAAATTTGGGTAAAGTCATTGCTCTCTGCGGTGAAATGCTTGAACTGGCTGATTTAGGTGATAATTACCGACCAGATGACGGATGTGGGGTCGTTTTTGGAACGATGCGAGATACAGCTTATAAAATCAGAAAATTAGCAAAAGAGGAACTCGTCCGACACAATAATGTAGACAAGAGTTAAGACGAAACTCTTTTTAAACAAGATGGCCGGAAACTCCGAAAAATGCCGGAGTTGTTAATTGGTTTTTTGGCCAGTACCTTTTTTTAAAATTCCTTTTTTTTAAACCAAGATATGAACGGAAAGAAAAAAATACTTGTTGTGGATGATGAACAGGACGTTTTGATCTATCTATCCACACTTTTTGAGGACAACGGTTTTGATACCATTACAGCAGAAAATGGCATTGAAGCTTTGGCACTCGCTAAATCTGAGTTACCAGATTTGATCACTCTAGATATAACTATGCCGGAACAGTCGGGGATAAAAACATACCGTTACTTAAAAAACGATGTTAATCTTCAAGAAATCCCTGTGATTATTATCACTGCGATTGGCGAACCCATTAAAAGTGTGATGAATGAGTTTGCCGCCTTTCCGGAACCCGAAGGGTTTATGAGTAAACCCATTGATCAGAAAGAACTGCTCATCATGGCAAATGAATTATTGGTTTGAGTAGAATGGTTAGAAAGATGAACCCTGATATTAGATCATCCGGCGGTGGATGACGATTTTAAAACAGGAAAATCCGAATTAGTGATCAATTGGATCATATTACAAAGCCAGCTATAACCGTCGCGGCGTTGGTTTTCTTGTTGAAATATTTCAAACAGAGGAGAAGAAAATGGCACTCGCTTCGGAAAAAAGAATCCTGGTGGTTGATGACGAACCGGATGTAAGAGACTTTTTGAGCACTTGTTTGGAAGACGCCGGTTTTCAGGTGCAAACAGCAATCGATGGTTTTGATGCTTTAGAGAAAATCGAAAAAACCCCCCCAGACCTCATCACCCTTGACTTAGTAATGCCAAGAATTTCTGGCATCAAGCTGATGCGTAAACTTCGCAAAGATGAAAAATGGAAAAATATTCCTATAATCATTGTCACTGCTCATGCCAAAGATGAACTGGGACAAAATGATCTTGAGGAGTTATATGCGGAAGAGGTCACTCCTGCCCCTGAACATATCTTAGAAAAGCCCATCACTCCATCCAGTCTTGTCAACGGCATAGGTAAGATTTTGAATGTGCAGACAGCCATTGATGTTGCTGAAGAGAGAAGTGACGTTTTAAGTATGATAAAAACCTGTGATTCTGACAAATTGAAGGAGATTCAAAAATTACTGGGATAAGGAAAAGACACTCCTTACATTTTTCATCTGCAAAATGGTAAGTCCAATTGTGGTTACTACGATCATTAATTGGACCTTATTTTCAATGAAAAGGGCATTGTTAAGGAGAGATAACTCAGTAAGGTCTCTGAATTTTGTTATTATGTAATTTTGATAAATCCTTTGCCGTCATTGTTCTATTTTTGTGACGCTACCCACAACATGCTTTTCCACCAATCGGAATCCATATATTTAGCCCTCTTTTGCTTCACTTAACTCAGACCCTGAAAAATTGGACTTTTTTCAATACTCGCTTGGCGGGTAAAAGTATCCCATAAGTTCAATTGAAATTTCCACAATTCTGCACTATGCTGTTCTTTTCAATAAAACGATAAGAGTTCGTTTAGTAAAAAATTGGTTTTTTACCTAAGTTAGATTTTTGAGGAAAAATATGATTGGATATGTTTGTACTGATTGTCACTATACTTATTTCGAAGAAGAAGGTGATCCCGAATTTGGAATTAAAGCTGGAACGGCTTTCAAGGACTTGCCGGATGACTGGTCCTGTCCAGTATGTGGGCTTCCTAAAGAAGAGTTTAGAGAGTTTAATGATACAAAAAGGTGAATTTCAGGAGCACATTGACGATTAATCACTCACGAGCATCACTAAATTCCTGAGCGACTTTCTTAAATTCCTCCTCAACTGTCACATACACATCAACGATTGCAGGATCGAAATGTGTCCCACGGCCTTGTAAAATAATTTCACTGGCTTTTTCATGAGGAAATGCCGGTTTGTAGATTCGTTTACTAATTAAGGCATCATACACATCTGCAACGGCCATCAGTCTTCCGGAGAGGGGGATCTCTTTTTCTTTTAATCCGGTTGGATAGCCGGACCCGTCCCACTTTTCATGATGAGACATGGCAATTTCCCTGGCCAGTTTCAGGAAATAGTTGCTCCCCAGTCTCTTTTCAGCCACACGAAGCGAATCCCCGCCGAGTTGAGCATGGGTTTTCATGATGACAAACTCCTCTTGTGTCAGCTTTCCCGGCTTTAACAGTATATGATCAGGGATACCGACCTTACCAATATCGTGAAGTGGGGCAGACTTAAAAAGCAGATCAATTAATTCATCGTTTAGCTCCGAATTGGATCCTTGTTTCTGATGGAGCTTTTCTGCCAGGACCCGGATGTATCGCTGAGTTCTGAGAATATGATTGCCGGTCTCATTATCCCTGGTTTCAGCAAGTGATGCCAATGTCAAAATGGTGGTATCCTGTGTCTGTTGCAACTCCTCAGTCCGTTTTTTTAACCCTTTAACCATGATGTTTGTATGTTTAGCCATCACACCAAACTCGTCATTACTACTGATCGGTACAAAGGCATCATAATCCCCGCTGGTTGCTTTTTGCAACGCAGACGTTTCCTTGACCAGGAAATTCTGGAAATTTCTTGAATAGGATGCAACCAGGTTAAAAACATGAATGAGGATGATGCCGGCCACAAATCCAAATTCGATCAAAATTGCCCGCTGGGCAGATTCAACACGAACGTCCTGGCCAACCGTGGTTAACCAGTCCAGATCCTTGTTTATAATTAAAAAAATGATGCCAATAACCAATGTGACACATATGGATGCAAACCATCCGAATTTTTTAGGATGTGAAAAGTAGTGATCATCAGGTGTAATCTGCTTACCGGTTTTGGCAAACAACTGACTCAGGGTCCATTCTCTATCAAGACTGAGATCGGCACCAGAGAAGAACCCCAGCAATCCCAAGGCCATTAAAAATTTGAGACCACTGTCCAAAGGAAATTTATAGTAGAGAGTGTTAAAAACAGTAAGAATAAGTCCTAATACGATAAAGAGTGTCAATTCCCATTGAAACAGCCGGCGCGATTGATATTTGAATGATCCTTTTTGTATCAGCTTTTCAACCAGCAGTGTTTGGTTTAAAAAAAGGATGGTAAACAGAATAATTACCGGTAACGCCAATTGGGTAAATGTCAGGCTTTCGATAAAGGGACAGACCTGCCCACCGTAAATTATCAATATAATACATGCTGAAATATAATGAATGAGTCTTCTGGCCATTGTTTTTTCCTTAAAGTATGACTATTTTTGGTGATCAGGATAGTAGAGTATAACCACTTGTCATCTAATTTAAAACATAAAAGTAGATAAATCTCCGCTTAAGAGGGATCTATCTACTTAACCGCTTAATGGGTCTGGTATTTGCAGAAAATAGTAAATAAACGAATAATTTTTTCAGGGATTTTTGAGAGGAGAATTAAATGTTTGGACAAAGTATCACGTGGGGTTTAGCTGCACTGGCAGTGTTACCGGCCGAAAAAGCAGAAAATGAATCTGAAGCATATCAAACAGCAATTTTCGCCGGAGGATGTTTCTGGTGTATGGAACACCCGTTTGAAGTTATTGAAGGTGTGATTGACGTTGTTGCCGGATATACGGGTGGTGATGAGATTGATCCGACCTATCAGGAAGTTGCATCAGGCGAAACTGAACATCTGGAGGCAGTGAGGGTGGTTTTCGATCCATCAAAAGTGTCTTATGAAACACTACTGGATGTTTATTGGAGACAGGTTGATCCAACAGACGCCAGCGGGCAGTTTGTAGATCGGGGTTCGCATTATAATACCGCCATATTTTTTAAAAATGATAAACAGCAAGCAATTGCGGAACAATCCAAGGAAAAGGTTAATAATTCAGAATGTTATTCCAAACCGATTGTAACAGAGATCAGGCCGGCCGGAGAATTCTATGATGCAGAATCGTATCATCAAGATTATCATAAGACCAATCCTTTGAGATACAAATACTATCGACAGAGTTCCGGAAGAGATCGATACCTAAACACCATTTGGAAAGATTCCGGGAAAGATAATCATGGAGAATAAAATGAACGATGAAAAACTACCCGCAGAAGTGTTGAAAGAGAAGCTGACACCGATACAGTTTCATGTTACCCAAGAAGAGGGGACAGAAAGATCTTTTTCCAATGAATACTGGGACAATAAAAGACAAGGTATTTATGTTGATATTGTTTCGGGAGAGCCTCTGTTCAGCTCTCTGGATAAATTTGATTCCGGAACCGGATGGCCAAGTTTCACCAAACCTCTGACGGATGATAGTATCGTAGAGCATCAGGATAAAAAGCTATTTATGGCACGTACTGAAGTGCGAAGTAAAAAAGCGGATTCACATTTAGGGCATGTGTTTGATGATGGTCCTGATCCCACCGGACTGAGATACTGTCTTAATTCAGCCGCACTTCGATTTGTACCGAAGGAAGAAATGGAAACAGAGGGATATGAGGCATATTTGGATCTATTTACTGCTGCCGGCTGAGGGAGTATTCAAAACGGGTAACTTAAAAGATTTCGCAAGTGTCATGATGGTTTGATCACTAAACAACAAGCGCTGTTTTTAACATCTTCACCCTGCAGAACAACCCTGAGTCCTTTACCTTTGTTTGTTATTTCGAATAGGGGAATTGCACCGGTTTCGTTAAATTCAGCAGGCTCCATAACTTTAAGTGTAGCGTCTTGGGTCCGAAATTTTTCAGCAATTGATGTCAGAGCGAAATCTTTGCCAAAAGCGATATTTTGAATGTTGGATGCCACCATCCGGATGGATTCTGAATCATTGTGATCCGGAACTCGAAACACCTTGTTTGGATCTAGATGGATCGCGGCTTTACTGGCGATCAATTCATTCAACGCGTCATTACGTGTTGCGGCTAGTATTCTGCCAAATCCCTCTTCTACGGCATCCTCATAAATTCCGGCATCCAAAAGATCCGTGCAAATGGTTTCCAGACCTAAATGGGATGCGAGCAGACATTTTGTCCGGTCCGTTTCCATGAAGGAGACAGATATATATTTTCTGGCAAATTCAGCAATCGCTGATGTAAACGGATTAATTCCCACAATCAGCATTCCTGTTTGAGAAACCGGAATGAGGAGCTTTAAAAACCGGGCAAGCGGACGACATAAAACTGTTGCGACGACACCTGAAAAGAAAATAATTGCAAAAGTCAGATTTAAAATGATTGACATCTCCGCTTGATGGCCTGTTGTCATTATGGCTGCATATGACGCTGTTGCCACTGCGATGATTCCACGGGGACCAATTATCCCGGCAAACAACCGCTCGGCAAATGGGACTGATGTTCGATATAGTGCTATTAATACCGAGAGGGGGCGTATTACTCCGCCCAGTATTAACCCGATGAGCATCATCATTGGCCACAGATGTATCATTGGCAGCGGGTCAATCAGAGCAGATAGCAGCACAAACATGGTGCTGATAAAAACACTGGAAACCTGGTCTTTAAAATGGCGAATGTCATGCAGATATTCTTCTTTGGTATTGGAAAGATAAAAGCCTGAGACTGCGGCGGCTAAAGGTCCTGATGAGTGTAAAACAACGTTGGCAAAATAGAAAGTGCCGATGGCTCCGGCCAGACTGACAATTCCAAAAAGTGCGGAATCCCTTATGTCAGTGATCCAATGAAGGATTTTGGATAGCAGATAACCGCTGACAATTCCAATCAGAATTCCACTAACGATTCTCAGCAGAAAAATTCCCCCGATTTTTACACCAAATTCTGATAAATCCAGATCAACAATTTCAAGTGCAACCGCACTGAGCAATACGCCAATCACGTCTCCCCAGATCGATTCCCAGTTTAACAGTATCTCCAATCGACGGGGCAGATAAACACTTTTCAAAATAGAACCAATTACCGTAGGACCGGTTACCACAATCAGCGTTCCAAAAAACAGTGAATATTGCCAAGGTAGGTCCAACAGATAATGTGCAAGTACCATCGCCCCCAATCCTGTCAGCGGAAGCGTAATGAATAATATACGACGAATGGCAGTTGATTCAGATTTAAAACTGTGGGAAGTGAGGGATAATCCGCCTTCAAAGAGAATGATAGCAATTGCGATTTCTAATAGTATATGCAGCCCATTTCCCAGAGATTCTGGATCGATGAGTTTAAAACCCATATTCCCCATCAAAATTCCGGCAAAGAGATAAAACAGTATTGCCGGTATCTTGAAGCGCCTGGATAGTACATATGAGCTGACGCCCAAAACCAAGGCAAGTGTGACAGATTGAAAAGCAACTATTTCCATAGATAAGTTAAAAGACAGGTGTTACATTTATCGGCGACCCTTTTTTATTTAAGTGAACCGTGGTGAAAACCTATCGGGATGCATCTGTAAAGATCAAAAAAACTATCCGATTAAGCACTTTTATTTAGCCAAATCATTGGGGATATGTCCAGCCAAAAAACAGATACATAGTGGACAGGGTCAAATAGAAACAGTATTGAAAGAGGAGTTTCACTAAGAATTAAAAAGCCGGGTGAATAACCTGGGAATGTAAAGCAATCAATGCTTAAGCCTTAAAAAAAGCTAAACAGGATTAAAGGTTCAAAGAATAATGACAACGAAAAATAGAAGTGAAAAGTGTCTGCTATGTAATGGAAGTGGCGAATTATTCGAATCAGAGCACCAGACGATTGTAGAGCAGCTTAAGGATTTTATAACGGAATTATCTTCCACCAAACCGCTTCTGTTTCAACCGGCGGAAATCTACCTCAAACAAAGTGGTTATTTAGAACAGTCCCCTGAAAGTTCAATATGCCCTCTATGTCTGGGATTTGGATTTATAGGGGGCGGGATGAGCTTGGATAACGAAAAACAGTTGGTAGTAATGAACTTACTTCGAATGATTACGAATATAGTCTATTCAGATAAGTGCTTATCTCTTGATACGGAAGTCTGTGAAAAAATCAATGACTGTGTATACAAAATTTCTGAAATGATTTTACTAGGTGATGTCACAAAAAAAGATGCGGATTTTTAATCAGACAGTGGGTTTAAAACCAATCACCGTAATATCATCTCTAACCTCATTTTCTCCTTTCAATCGGTTAAATGTTTCGAGGATGATTGACTTTTGCTGTTCGAATGGTTTTTGGGAAACGTCATTTAATATTTTGTGAAAGCGTTTATGCCCCAGTGAATACTTTTTCTCCTCAACAGACTGATCAATAATACCATCGGTATATAAATAAAATGAGATATTATTATCGATATCAATGGTATGGCTGGTATAGTCAAAGTCCAGGTCGGAATTTTTATACCCTACACTTTGTCTGTCTCCATTGATCAGATGAAGGTTTGAGTCTTTGATATATACTAATGATAGCCTGGCTCCGGCGAATAACAGTTTTTTTTCCACCGTGTTGACAAAACAGATCGAACCGTCCAGGCCAATATCTGATGTGGTGTTTTTCTTATCCTGTTTAAGGGTCGTTGTTACGATATAGTTTAATCGTTTTAAAATCATTGCCGGGTCAGAGCATTTTTCTTCATTGATAATTCTTCTTAATCCCGATGAGGCAATCATCGTCATCAAAGCACCAGGGATTCCATGACCGGTACAATCAATTGCAGCCAGAATAAATCCTTTTTCGACCGGTTCCAGTAGAAAATAGTCTCCACCGACAACATCCCTTGGTTTCCAGATAAAGAAACTGTCAGGAATGAATTTTTTGGTAATTGCACTGTCTGGTAAAAGAGATGTCTGAATAATACTGGCATAATTGATACTGTCTGAAATCTTATCGTTCGTTTGTTTAAGCTCAATATAGGATTGATTCAGCTCGTCTGTTCGCTGATCGACAAGTTCTTCCATATGGTTTGCATAATTGGATAACTCCTGAGACATTGTTTCCAGATCCGAAAAAGCTTTTGAGAATCGTAGTGAAAGGATAAAAGCTTGGATAAAGATAAAGAAAAACAGACCAAAAGGAGCCAGTGGAATGCTGTGGATTAATTCATTTACTAGTAACAGGTCGTGAAAGACAGATGCGATTAAAATGATTACACCCATCGATATCCAACTCGCCCCTTTTCTTCGATGTATGATAGCCCTGATTAGCGATAAAAGAACATAGAGGCAAAAAATAGCAGTGATGATTTGATAATAAATCATCAGATGGGAGAAGATTCTAGTGTAGGTGAAAATAGTAAAAACACTAAAGAGAATTCCCAGACCGAGCATTGATTGAGCCAGCTTTTTGTTTATTTCTGGAAATAATACGTTCAGGAACATAAAAAACAACGGTACCGCCAAATAAAATGTCAGGTATTCCAGTTTTTGAGATACTTCCCAGTTGAAGTCCGGGAAAATCCCGATCAAAAATCTTTCGCCGGTGGAGATCACCCTAATCGAACTTAAAATACAGACAATTCCAAAGTAAAAGGATGACTGGTCTTTTCGCCGGAGAATGAAAAGGCCCATATGATAGCATCCCATTATTAACAGGCTACCGAATAAAAATAGTTCAAACGCCAGATTTCTTTCTCGTTTTTTTTTGATTTCTGCTATTGTGCCTATTTCTAAAGGTTTCCAAACACCCCCTTTTTTGTGCATGAAGTTTGAGACCTGGAGGACTAACTGAATGATACCCGTTTTTGATTGAAAAACAGCGATATCAGGTAAATATTGGGGTTTCATTGTTTCCCTGCTTTTTCCAACAATTCCATTGGATAACAATATTTTTCCATCTACCCACAGTCGATATGCTGTTCCCATATCTGTTATTTTTAACGCAATATTATCAATTGATTGATCGGTATAAATGGTCAATCGAAAAGTGGCATAACCCTCTCCTGTTAGGGTTTTACTATTGACTTGATGATTATTCCATTTATCTGGAATTTTGAAATACCCTGTTTTATTGAATAATTTTTCATCTCTGAAATCTTTTGGCTGAATCAGCTGGTTCCAATAAAATTCCCAATTACCATTCAGATAGACAACACCATCTTTTTTAAAATCCCAGTTTTTCAGGTCTAATATTCCTTTTTCTGCGAACGGTTGTTTCTTAATTGATGTATTGCTTTCACAGGAACATAACAGAATCAGCAATATAAAAAATACGGATTTTGAAAGGAACGCTATTGGTTTCATAGAATAAGGGCAAGTATTTGCTGATGTTCAGGTGTCTTTAATCCCGTTTAAATCTGATAAAAGTGATCAACACATCGTAATATAGCCGTTCTATTGTGTCACGAATATTTTTGGGCAGTTTCTTTATTCATGGTCCCGTCAATCACTCTAATCAATCATATGCCAAACGCATTTCTTCATTGGGTAGAACATGTTTAATATAATCCTGCCAAATATCAGTCTGCCATGTACCGAGTCCTTGGTGGGTCAAATAATAGTTTTGCGGAATGGGATGAGTTCCAATCACTACATCAAGATTATATTTAGCAGGAATGAATTCACAAAAGTCTTTCAAATGTGGACAAGGTGGATAACCGACCACTAATCCTGTCGCCAAATGAATTACATCTGCACCATTCTTTTTCATCTCAGCCGGAGCATACTCTATATTCCCTCCAGGGCATCCTCCGCAGGTGGTGTATCCTACGAGTTCAATTTCTTCTTCCTTGTACAAAGAAAAAGCGCCTTCTCGATTACGCATGGCACGAAGGCATTTTCCACCCGCGCAAGTGTGATAACGGTCACAAATAATAATACTGATTTTCTTCATTTTTCGTCTCTTTTAATTAAGCTACGTCTCCTAAAACTAAAGATCATAACGCATATACATAACATCAAAGGGTAAGTGATCAAATTTTTGGGTTTCACCTTCAATAAACCCCCGGTTGGAATACCAGTTTTTGAGAATATCATGCGCAGCTATAATACCAATACTGACAAATTGTATGTTTTTTGATCTGGAATATTCAAGTATGTAATTAACCAACATGGTACCCATTCCTTGACGCCGATATTCTGGTAACACAGATAGCCTGTTCAAATACGCAGTGTCGGGATTTGGTTGTTCAAAGGCAACACAACCGGTATTGGTATTATTCACATGGCTGATAAAGTACTCTTCCCCTCTGTTGAAATCTGAAAACACCCACTCGTTCGTATAAAATGAGGGATGCTTTGGATTGTTTTCAAAATTGATATCAAATTGTTTAGCAACATCTTTATTGGCCTGACTGACAATTGACGCAATTTGCTCTGTATCATTAATATTTGTTATTCTTATTTCCATAGCGTTTTTTATTTCTGTTTCCAAACAGGATTGCGTTTTTCCATGAAAGCGTTTATCCCTTCCTTAGCGTCTTCCGTGGAGCACAAGCGAGCAAAAGCTTCATTCATGTGTTCAAAGGCTTTGTAATAATCCAGATCTGCTGCCACGTAGAAGGCTTTTTTAGCGATCTGTAGTGCCTGAGGACTCTTTTTTGCCAGAATAGCAGCCCAGTTACGGGTTTCACTGTCTAAATCATCTTCAGGGATGACTCGATTGATCAGACCCATATTTAATGCTTCACTGGATGAGATCAAATCACCGAAAAACAACAATTCGAGGGCTCTTTTTCTCCCTACTGATCGGGTGACGGGAATCACGGGGCCGATGCAGTTGAGGCCAACATTGATTGCAGTGAGGCCTAGTCGTGCGTTTTCACCCGCAATTGCCAGGTCGGCAGCAGCCACCAGACCGGCCCCATTTGCGGCCGCAACTCCGTGTACCTGAGCAATAACAGGCTTACTGATCCGACTCATGGTAATCAGCGGATTTTCCATACACTCTACCCATTCCTGATATTCCATAGTACTTTTATTTGAGAAGTCACTGACATCAATGCCGGCACAAAATGCTTTACCTGCTCCTTTTAAAATAATGACTCTGGTCTGGTTGTCTGCATCAAGTTTCTTAAAAGCCTGATTGAGCTCCTTTGCCAGAGGAATAGTAAAAGTATTGAGGCTACCTGGACGATTAAGCGTTATTTCAGCGACAAAATCTTCTCTAATTTCGACGATAATATTCTCGTAACCCATAAAATATCTCCCCCCTCTTTTTAACGATTAAAGAAAAACAGTGCAATTTTTTTTGAATCTTACCCGCGTTCAGAGATTTAATAAATCCAAAGAAAATCCAGGTTAAAACAACTGTCTGGAAAGGCATAGTATTGGAGTTTTAATCATTCCGCAAGAAAATAGATGAGTTTTCTTAACTACAACGGAGGGAAGAGACTGGTCGAGGGGTGATGAGGATAACCTTTAAAAACAAAGGTTACCCGGTAGAGGAAGATTGATTCTGCGGATCAGGGCCTCAATTTACATGGCACCGTAAGGGTAGATACGTGAAGGCGCATCATTCAGATCGTCTTCGTCGATTTCAGCAACGCAACGAACCATAGAACCGTCTCCGAGATGCCAGCGGATAGGAAAAGCGAAGAAACGGAAACGCTTGCCAACGACCTTCTCAAGGTCACCACCAAGATTCTCGACACCGACGATGTAGTTACCAAGCAGAGTCTTGTGACAGGGTTCCCAGGTTCCGGAGCAGCCGATGGCCTCCAGAAAACCGAATTTCTCATCGTACTTGGTCTGGCCGTGGATCTTAATGTAGAGCTCCTTGTCGAACTCTGCATATGCTTCCTCGCCGAATTTATCGATGAATTCATCACAGACGTTCTTTCCGGAAGCACCTTCCAGCATCATGCGGGTTCCGTTGTTACCGATGGAGGTGTGCAGTGGATGATCCAATGCTTGTTGATCGACAGCAACGACCTTCACTTTATTTCCAAGGAACCATTTACCGGCATCAACACCGAGACCGAGGGAATAGTGGAAGTAATCCTTACTATCGTCAAACTTAAGGTGCATACCGGTGCGAATACAGACGACCATTCCTTCGAGTTCCTCGTTTTTCATTCCGACGCGGGCAACAGCGTCATCAAGGTGCTCGGGGGTGATCAGCTGCCAATCAGGGGTACGAACATCAAGACAAACAGCGTCTCCCGCGTAGGCATCAACAGGAAGCTCGTGAGAGTAAAGTGCCCGGCGGCCATCGAACATGCGCTCCATTACGTGACGGGGGGCGTCAGCATGGGTTCCGGTGTGCATAGTGCACTTGATGGTCTGAGTGAGAACACCGCCTTTTGCCATGCTGTGCATGGGAGCGATTTCTGGCTTTGGAAAATAGGGCCACAAGGGCATATCACCAAAAAAGGGATGGCTAAGGTCAACAAAAACTTTCTTTCCCATAATAAAAACCTCCTGAAAAAATTTAATTATATTAAATAAAAATTTATATACTCTCTACAGGGTGGGAATTACGGTGCAGATACTGCGAAAGTATGAAGCCGGAATTATTTCCCAAAGAGAATCTTTGCCGAAAGAGCGTAGCTCAAGCTTTTTTAATACTGTGCCAGGGTTTCTGAAGAAGATCCATCCGGAATAGATAGTCTTGTTTCTACTAACGGCGAAACAATACGATTCGTAGCACTCCTTTGCATACTTGAATCTGCTCTAATAATTTATTTCTATAGCAATTTATATCAATAATAAGGCAAAATATACAGGTGTGTCAATAATAAATGCGCCTTTGCGGTAAAAACAAGATAAATATCTCAGTTTATTCGACAATGCCGAAATAGCAAGTGACAATTTGTTTCTACTAATATATCATGCTGATAAATACAAGAGCCAAAGGGCGTCATGAACATCAAAAGAGAAAAGTAATGCGTGAGAGAAAATATATTCAGTCCATTCAAAGATCTTCAATAATATTACAATATATAGCAGATAAGGGAAAGGCAAAACTCAATGAGATTTGTAAAGCAACAGGGCTGAAAACATCAACCGCTTTTGGTATTTTGCAGACCTTGGAGCATGTTGAGCAGGTTACTAGAATCAACAATGGCCTCGAATATACATTAGGGCTCAATAGTGTTAAACTGGGATTGTCTTATTTGAACGGTTCAGGCATCAACGATACGATTCACGAATTATTAACGAAGTTAGTAGATATTGTTGGCGAAACGGCTTACTTTGAATTGAAAGTTGGAGATAGATATTATTACTTAGATTATGTTGTTTCTTCACATCCACTGAAAGTAGTAGTAGAGCCTGAAGAAGGCAGATTTATCGAATTTACCGAACACTCTGCTATTGCACAAGCATTTAATCACCCTGAGGAGGGCTTTCGATATGCTGCCGATATTGAAGGCGTGTATGAGGGGATGAACTGCCTGGCTGTACCCTACAGAACTGGAGGCGCAGTAGTCGGTTGCCTGGTGATTACAGGTCTAAGTTTTCGTTTTACAGAGGAAAAGATGGATGAGGCATTCATAGCCTATACAGACGTCATGAAAAGTTTAGGCCTGGAAAGTCATTTGTGAAATTTAGATCACTCGCCCCAATATGGTTCCATTTCCACATCAGGGAAATGAACCATGATCTATTTTTTTATCAGTTCTAATTCCATCAAGATACCTTTTCTGTTTTATTACAGATTCATATTGGTCCCGGTCAATTATGCTATCCGCTGAATTCTTTTTTTATTATGTAATTGACGTCTGTACGTTGTTGTTTCTCTTCATTTAGCACCTCAAACATCAAGCTCTGGCTATCTCACTATTCTGAAGAGTTAATTGCTCAAAAAGTTAAATCTTACCCTTTTGGGCTTTTTTTTCTTTTTTCTCTTTGCGTTTTTCTTTGAGTGTTTTTTCTGATTTCTTCTTATCTGATTTTTGAGTATCTTTTCCTTTAGCCATGATTTCTCCACTTATTGGGGTTAACTAAATTTACTGATTGATTAAAAAATTAACATAGTTGAAAAGCTTAATTTGTATTCTTAAACTACATTCCCTGGGTTTCATAATTTATTAACATACCGTTTAAAAAGTGTAGACTCTATAGTATGTCCGTTTCTATCACGAACTATGTCGGCATAATCCAAAGCGTAATCTTGAACTTGTCTAAATATCCCCTTATGCTCCATTTCTTGAAGCATCTTTTCACGTAGATTTTTGGGCATTAATTATTTTCCAAATATTCAGTTTTTACCAATGATTCACTTGATGAAATTTGCTACTAATCATATTTTCTGTGGTTGCCAACCTATGCTTTTTATCCGCATACATCGATATGAAGTGGTGGTAAATATTGGTATGTTTTGGTTTGTTATGTCATCATTTATAAATAGTTTTCCCGTCTTTGGCTACCAGAACCGCTACATCGGCTGTTTTATCATCAATATCAGTAAAAAACGCATCTATCTTTTTAATCAGAGCGGGTCTGGTTCTAAAGCAACTTTTGCTGTGGTTTTTTTAGTATTGACATAAGAATAACTAAAAAATTCCTTTTTTTCCCATTTCGTTTCGATTCTATCAAATTTTTTTCGAATAAAATCGAGTAATAAGGGTCACACAATCTTTGTCTCATGACTGTTTTATCTGCTCTACTATGCTTTAAGGAGTCCCCTTTTAAATTAACAACAATGATTAGATGTTGAACATTCACATGGATTTCCACTTGTTATTCCTTCTTTGTAGTCCAAAAGTCGCTGCTTTCGAATTGCTTTCAGATCGTCTCTATCTATCACGATTTTCATCCCATTCTCAGGTGGAGTTGAGCAAGCAAATTTTTGTTCGCCATCAATTTCGACTACGCAGGCATTACAGCAGCCTTTTTTCTTATTGGCTCGGTAGCAAGGCGCAGGAATCCTTATTTTTGATCGACTGGCAATATCAACAATATTTTTATCTCCAGCTATAACATCAATGACTTGCCCGTAAATTGCGACACTCATAGGACTAAACGTAAAATTTGTTAGATCAATTTTATTGGATTCTTCGCAACATGAAGTTGTTGAACATCCGCAATCAGAATTGACTGTCAAAGTTGTTAAGTTAATACGCCCATTGTTTTTTTGGTGAATGATTTCATTTTGTTTCTTATTCATTTTCTATCTCCTATTACCTCTTCTAGTCAATCCTTGTTATTTTGAATAATACTCCTTACTGCAATACGTCCTGAACTAAGAGCAAAACTGCTGGCGGAACCCTCTGCCAGAAGGTCATATGTACTGTCAAAAAGCCCCCCGATGTCTTGGCCTGATATGTACAACCCAGAAATGATATTTTCCTCACTGTCAAGGGCTTGCATATTCTTATTAATCGTGACACCACCCAGTGTCAGGAAAAATGCACGTAAACCTTTCAACGCAAAATAAGGGCCTTTATCAGTATCAAATTTCACAAGATGATCCGGCTTTCGGCCAAAATCTTGATCAATTTTTTGATCTGCATAGCGATTTACTTTTTCGATGGTTTCTTGCAGTTTAGTAGGTTCTATATCTATTTTATTGGCCAATGCTTCAATTGAATTAGCCTTGAAGGCAAAGCCGGATTCAATACCCTTCTGGATACCTTCATCAAGAGCAGTCATTTTTTGTCCCGGAACAATAATGTCGTTAAATGGCGTAAGTGGACCCTTTTCAACCATACCTTGTTTCATCTGGTCGTCAAAGATGGACCACATCAAACCACCGTTTGAAGTCATTGCATTGTAGACATCACTAAAGATTGACCCAAATGACTCATTATAGAAACGATCACCATGCTTGTTGACCCAGAGAAATGGCTGACTTAACGCACAACGCATTTGCTTTAGATAGTTTGGCCCCCTAAACTGTCGAATTGCTGGCTCGTTATCAAGATACGGGCTATTTCCCGCGAGAGTATCCATACCAGCAAGCGCCGCGTTTACGCTTAATGCCAGGTTAATCCCGTCACCTGTCCTTCCATCTTTAACGGGTCCCCGATACATCAATTTTGCCATTCCCGGAGTATTGACATCAGGTACATATTTCTTCAACATTGCTTTGTTGCTGACAAAACCACCCGTTGCGATGATGACAGCCTTAGCGTTAACTGTTATCTCCTTACCCCCTTTGCTTTCGGCTACTATTCCGATTACAGATCCATCATCATTTGTTAACAATTTTTTTGCGGGTGTATTTGTAAATATGAGGCCACCCTTCTTTTTAATGTTCTCAGACATTATTTTCACAACTCGAGCACCGGAACCTTCTAAAAGGTGCCATACCTTCCAATGGCATTCACATAATTTAAAATCATTATTCCGTTGTTGCCATATATACGTAACTGGCCGGATATATTAACTATTTAAGATTTTTTAATTTTTTCATTGACTCGGTTTCAGTTTTCTGCCATT